>OGMN01000185.1_pt1 | contig 77705 bp, 79 predicted proteins | sample 1573211 | NCBI WGS metagenome assembly OGMN01 (sample SAMEA2581876, study PRJEB24529) | metagenome | biome: Human gut stool | place: China | collected 2011
ATAGGGGAGAGATTCTTCCGCAGTGGATAAAAGAAATCGAAAAGATGGAGGAGCAGATAAATAATGACTAAAATACTGGTTGATAAATTACCTGAAACGTGTTCTGATTGCCCATTATATCAGGCTCCAATAATAATACCAATTACCAACGAATTATCTCAAAACATTCCTGCCAAGTGTAGCATAGGTGAAAAAAATCCTAAATGTTGGAGCTGGTTTCAGGAGGTATCGAACGATGACGAACGATAAAGCCTACTGTATACGTAGTAACAAATTTATGGATAAACCCTGTACTAACACCGACTGCGACCGGCACGAAGCTAATGTACCGCTTGTAGATGATGATGGTAGCCGTAGGGGGTGGGTACTGTTTGAATGTAAGGAATATAACCAAATTTATAGAGAAGAGAGGGAATGAATGATGAAAATATTTAAGGACGATACAATTTTAGTAGGAGCGGGCATATTAGTGGCATTGATCTGTGCGTGCGTTGTTTTAGTAGGCTATCCACTTTATAATGTGTGGACTAGCGAGCAGGCTGGTATTGCAGAACTAAGAAAAGCGGAAGGTAACAGAAAAATTGCTATTCAGGAAGCCGAGGCTAAAAAAGAAAGTGCAAAGTCTTTAGCAGAAGCAGAAATCATCAGAGCGAAAGGTGTGGCTGAAGCGAATAGAATTATTGGTGATAGCTTAAAAAATAACGAAGCTTATTTACGGTATCTTTGGATTCGCAATCTTGAGGATGGACCTAATCAAATTATTTATGTGCCTACAGAAGCGAATTTACCTTTATTAGAAAGCTCTCGTCACATTGCTGATAATTTATCAGAAAAGAGTGTAGTTGATCATGAATAAAGTTATTTTAATGGGCCGCTTAACCAAAGACCCAGAAGTAAAATATACACAAACAGGGAAAGTAGTAACTCAGTTTACTTTAGCGGTAGACAGATCTTTTAAAGATGCTAATGGCAACAAAGAAACCGATTTTATCCCCGTTGTTGTTTGGGGTAAAGCTGCTGAATTAGTGGGTAACAGCTGTCAAAAGGGGCATAGACTACTTGTAGATGGACGGCTTCAGATACGTAGTTACGAAGCCAAAGACGGCAGCAAACGTTGGGTGTCTGAAATAATCGCAAATGGTGTGGAGTTTGTAGAGCGAAAATCTGATAAAGGCGGTACAAGCGGCGATAAAAGCGAGTTTGAGCAGTTCGGGCATGCGGTGCCGTTCGATGAGGAGATCCCATTCTAATGAAATCAAATACAGCGTTAGTAATTGGTATAGCAATAGGCGTTATAACGGGTATAGCAATAGGTGTGGGTAGTGAGATAGGACAATATATAGTATGGACTATGATAATGCGGTAGAAGGAGCTGAAAACGTGATAGATTGTGAAAAATGTTATAGGCTGAAAAGTTGTGGGGACAGATATTATTGTGCGTTTATAGGCTTAAATCCTTGTATTAGAGGAGAACATACACCAGTACAAGAGTATAAAGGTGCAGCAAATCCGCTAACATCGACAGATCCACGTTTAGCTCATTTACAAGAGCAGCAACGTAGGCGTGAGGAAGCTAGGGCAGGGAAAGAAACAGACGCGGGAAAAGAGCACTACAAGCCGCACAAAACTATGAAAGTAGTATTTAGGGATATCATGGATAAACACGGTGGGATTCCGATATTTCAACCGCTTGGAAATTCGGCATCGTCTAAAGCATTTGACTGGAGCGATATGCATACAACAATTTTTGAAATGGGGTTTGCTGGGTGGGATGTTCCGGCGATTGCTCAAAAGCTGAATGTGAGCAAAAATACGCTATATTCATACATCGGTAGATACAGGGGGTAGCAAATGACTATAGAGGAGATAAAGGCAAAGCTAAAAAGATATCGTTTCATTGCAGGAGAAATCAGTGACTTGCTAGATGAGCGTGAGCGTTTGCGGTCGCTTGCGGAAAAGATTACACCTTCGCTGTCCTTTGCTCCTGTATATGGTGCAAATACGGATAAAATGGCACCTGTGGTTGCTAATCTCATTGAGGTGGAGCGATACATCGAAAAACGCAGTAAAGAGCTTCTGCGGGCAAGAATGGAAGCAGAACAGATAATCGACAGACTACCGGATGAAAGGCACAGAGCGGTATTAAAATGTTATTATTTTTCAAGACGAAGCTGGGAAGAGTGTTGTGTAGCAGTTGGGTATGAGTGGGCGCAAATACACAGAATTCATTCGAGGGCATTGTACGAGTTAAGAAAGATGATATAGAATGATACCCTAAACCCATGATAAAATATAAGATGTAAAATAATGTTAATATGATTTACACTCATTTAAGGTATCACCAATAGCACCAGCTCCTGCGGCCGGAGTGATCAAAAGGCCACACATTAAATTTATAGCGCATACGCAGTAACCCGCTCACTATCCGAGCAAGTGGCAAACCGTATGTTATATATTGGCTATGGCGTTCGCCGTATGATGGCATATGATAGCGTTTGAGAGTAGTGTAATCTTCAATGGTACTCAAACGCGGCTTGCAGCGGCCGCACTGGTAGTATCAAAACATCGCAGGGAAGCCTAGTAACGGGATAATCTGCAAAGGTGAAACGTTCAAGTTTAGCGCTTGGACACTGCCCTGCCGTTGGGGTAATACAGCGGCAATAATACCTTTAAATTTTATGAATTTTTAAAGGTGTTAGCGAAATACGCTTATTAAATAAAGGTATAGCTTATATGCGAAGGATGCCTGATGGTCTTGAGCAATATGACTATATCGCATTATTAGAGAGGTATTACCATGTCGTTACTAAAGATGTTGGGAAGTTTAATACTAGTAATAAGTTTATTAGTCCTTATCTTTATGATTTTAGTGTTCATTAAGCATCTTAGTGGCTTTTGGTTCGATTTTGTAATTATCTTTTTTTTGACGATTATAATAACAGACAAGATTGTATCGTGCTTTAATCTACATGAATAATTCGGCGTTGAAAAGTCGATAAAACACGGTAACATATATCAAAATTTAGCATAAAAAATAAGGCGATGTAATTATGAGAAAAACCGAAATGGAATTAAAAGATACAGTTGAATTAATGAATAGTGCGGATTACAAAGATAGGTTTAAAGCTGAGTACTGGCAAAACCAACTTAGATACGAAAAACTACATGATATGGTAATCAAATATGAAGCAGGTACTTTAAACTTTACGCCTACTTGTGATATTGAATTGCTGAAAAAACAAAAATCGTATATGGGGCAGTACCTTTACTACTTAGAGTTAAGAGCAGAGATTGAAGGGATTGACCTAAAAGGCGTGGATATGCCACAAAAAGATATTGTTGTAGCAATTCATGGAAGAAAAATGCCAAATAATTGTGGGGAATGTGATCTGCGAGCATTTTTCGAAGCAGATGTTCCGCCAAGAGAAAATTGCGAAAGATGTATTTTAACAGATTGGCCTGTTGATGTAAATGATAAAAAAGGGCGGTCGCCTGGTTGCCCGTTTGTTGAAGCGATTACTCTAAAATAACATAAGAATAACTAAAGGCACTTAACTTCGGTTAGGTGCTTTTATTTTTAGAGAGGTTAGATGAGACCATGGGCAGATTCTCAGGAAAAATAAATAAATTATGTACTGCACTTTCACAGCGTGGAAAAATATATCTTATAGATCGTAGGCAGCAGTATAGCCGAAAATTAAATAAACCTGTAACTATTATTATCCTCAACCGTCTTTACACAACAGCAGAATATAATAAACTATTTCCTATGAATAAAAAGGATCCGAAAAAACAGAAATTTGTAAAGAAGCCAGTATTGGATAGTTTTAAAGAAATAGAGATATTATTGGCGCTTGTAGCTATTTATAAAGAAGGTGATGATAGTGCTTGATAAGCTTACGAAAAAGCAAAAATTGTTCGCTGATTGGTATATAAAGTTGGGCAATGCTACAGAAGCTGCAAAAAAGGCTGGGTATAGTGAAAAGACGGCTAGAGTAACTGCTTGTGAAAACCTAACCAAGCCTAACATTCTCGCGTATATAGATGAGCGTTCCAAGCCGCAGCAAGAGGAAGAAGAAAAACTAATTGCCGAAGGCGAGGATGTTTTAAAATTTTTAACAAGTGTTATGAACGGTGAAGAAAATGATCAATTCGATCTTCCACCACAACTAAGTGATCGTATAAAGGCTGCGGAACTTCTTGGGAAACGTTATTCACTTTTTAGGGAGGTAAAAACTCTAAAACATGAAAGTAACCCATATGAAAATTTGTCAGAAGATCAACTGATGAAACTAGCTGATGAAAATGAATAAAAAAATGATTGCCTTCGGTGCTAAGTGTGAATTAGCACGGCGAAGGTTTTTTTATTACTGCAAACTAAAGGCACCAGATTTTTACCGCGAAGACAGACCCTATATTGTAACACTATGTGATAATTTACAGAAATTCATAGAAGGCGACGATGATGTTTTAATACTTAATTTACCGCCAAGGTTTGGGAAAAGTCGTACTGCACAAAACCTTGTGGAGTGGATATTGGGAAAAGATAAGACTTATAAGATTATGACTGGTTCTTACAACGAAACACTGTCCACTAATTTTGCCAAAGGTGTGAGAAATTCTATACAAGAAGAAAAAGCAGATGATTATGTACCAGTATTTTCAGATGTGTTTGCTGGAATAAAAATAAAAGCTGGTGACGGAGCTATGAACCTATGGAGTTTGGAAGGCGGATATAATAATTATCTTGCTACATCGCCTAGCGGAACAGCAACAGGCTTTGGTTGTAATCTTTTGATCATAGATGACTTAATTAAGTCTGCTAAAGAAGCATATAACGATAATGTTAAGCAAGAGCATTGGAGTTGGTTTACTAATACAATGCTGTCGCGTTTAGAGGAAGGCGGCAAAATTATAATTATTATGACGCGCTGGGCTAGTGATGATTTAGCTGGCAAAGTGCTAACAAAATTTACTGCATTAGGTAAAAAAATAATGCATATCAACCTTAAGGCCAAGCAAGATGATGGTTCCATGCTCTGTAAAGAGATCTTTTCTGCTAAGTCGTATGAGTTTAAGAGACAAACATTAGGTATAGATATATTTATGGCCAATTATCAACAAGAACCAATTGATTTAAAAGGTTGTTTATATAGCAGTTTTAAAACATATGATGATATTCCGCGAGATGTAAACGGTACATCGTTGTTTAGCAGTATAAAATGTTATACCGATACTGCCGATACCGGCGAAGATTATTTGTGCAGCATTGTTTATGGCGAGTATAACAAAGAGGCTTATGTACTTGATGTTTTATATACTAAGGAACCAATGGAGATTACGGAGCCAGCTCAAGCAAAAATGCTTGTTGAAAACAATGTAAATGATGCTGATATTGAAAGTAATAATGGTGGTAGAGGATATGCGCGTAATGTAGGGAGTATTTTACAGACACAATACAACTGGAATAAATGTCGTATAAATTGGTTTCATCAGTCAGCTAACAAGAAAGCGCGTATTTTATCTAATGCTACTTGGGTTATGGAACATATTTATTTTCCTGCAAATTGGAAAGACCGGTGGCCTGAATATTACGAAGATATGAATCGGTATCAACGTGAAGGTAAAAATGCGCATGATGATGCACCTGATGCTACTACTGGCATCGCAGAAAAGATGGCTACAGGATACAAAAGAAAAATTAATCCTCGGATATTACGGAGGTAAAAATGAGAACGAAACCGCATTCAAAACCGTTAAAAATGAAAATAAATAACATGATAGTTGCCGATACTGCTCCTAAAATGTTGTGCCCGGATGATTTTAACCTGCCCTATACTTTGGGTGGTGTGCCGGAAGAACAGCAAGTTATTTTAGATAGTTGCTTTGCTCCGGTATCGTCACTTTTAGAGCACAGCATCAAGGGGCTTGCCGCAGAAGGTATCCCGATGTTTGTCGGCTATGGTGTTTTAACAGGCCTTGCGCAAGTCGGGATTGTTCGCGCCGGCATTGAAATGCGGTCTGACGAAATGACTCGTAAATGGGGCGAGTTTATCAGGACTGGCGATAACGATGACACTGATACTGATGATAATGACGATAAAGTCAAAAAACTTAACGAAGATGCTGTGAAATATAAATTGCCTGCGATATTTAATAAAGCTTCTAGCTATTGCGGGTATTATGGCGGCACGCTAGGCTTTATTGATACTGGAGAGGCGCAGGATAGATGGGCTGATCCTCTGATTTTATCGCAGGAAACTATCAAACAAGGTGGGTTTAAAGGTGTAAAACTTATTGAGCCATATGTAGTAAGCCCTGGTTATTATAATTCGGTTAACCCGATGGCAGATGATTATTACAAGCCTACACTATGGTATGTGCAGGGGATACCAGTACATGCTTCAAGGATGCTGTACTTCGCAGAAAATGCACTGCCAACTATTCTGCGGCCGGCTTATAATTTTTTTGGCTTATCATTAGCGCAAAAGGTATTGGATGCAGTAAGTCATTTTACTGGTTGTCGAGAGTCGGCAAACCGGTTGCTTGAAAAATATTCGCTTACTGTTTTTAAAACTGATATGACTGAAATATTAAGTGGTGGTATGGATACGACACTGCAGCAGCGCATACAGTATTTTGTCCAGAACCGGAGTAATGACGGCTGTGCTACGATCGACAAAGAAAAAGAAGATTTGGTCGTTATGACCACGTCTTTGGCTGGTGTAACTGATTTGGTAAGGCAGGCAATGGAATATGTTGCGGCGATGTTTAACGAGCCTGTAACGAAGATGTGGGGACTTTCACCGGCAGGTTTTAATACCGGCGACTCTGACCTGCGTAATCACTATGATAATATCGAAAGTCTGCAGCAGAAAATGTTTGGCGAACCTATGACAAGGTTATGCAAACTTTTACAGCTTAATGCGTTTGGCGAAATTGATCCGGCAATAGAGTTTAAATTTGCACCATTATCAGAAGATGATGAAGCGCTTAAAATTACCAATAATAAGACTAAAGCTGAAACTAATGTAATGCTTATGGATGCTGGGGTCGTAGCTCCGGAAGAAGTACGCGAACAGTTGATTAATGATCCGGACAGCGGTTTTAATAATTTAGAACCTTATGACCCTGCTGCTCCGAGTACTGACCCGTTAGAACCTTTTGACCTGTCTCTTGATCCGCTCGATAGCCCTGATATTGAACGGAAAGAAGTGACAATAGATGCCAATTTTAATGAAAGCGATCACAAGCGAGATGCAGATGGAAAATTTACATCTGGCGGCGGTTCAAGTGAAAGTGGCAATGAGTTGACAAAATCGGCGAAGGAATTGATGGGCAAGGAGTATAAAGGCTACACAGGTCAAAAGGCTATAGATAAGTTGCTTCAAGAGAAAAACGGACATATAAAAAACGCCTTTACCCGTGAGGATATAGGCGGCATAAGTGTATTATGGGGTGACGATAAAGCGGGGCTAAAACATATAATTACACAACGTACTAAACAGGGGTTTACACAAGAGAAACTTGATAAATTTTTCTCTGAACTTGGTAATGTTATTGAAACAGGTGCATTGGGAAAAAATGATCGAGGAACTTTTGAGCTGTCGAAAGACGGAAAAGTTGCTGTTGTTTCACCAGAACTGCATGAAAATAATTTTACATTTCTTCTAACTGCATTCAAGAGAAGAACAAAAAAATAAAATAGATTGTCGGATGGACGCCGTCTGGGATTGACACCCAGTTCCCATCATTCGTTAGCAGCTAAGGCGACTTTCTGCTGTCGACAATCTATTTGGTAAATACATTATATCATATTACCAATATAGGAGCAATATATGAAACAGCAAACTTTTGGTCGCAGTCGCCCAAGTATAGCTTGGGAACTGCAATACAGGCGAGTGTTAGAGGAACTTATTGCTAAGATGCAAAAAGATGTTGAGCAGGAAATAACTCAATATTATAACAACGAACTTGTTACTGATGCTGCTTCGGTTAAGTGGGTACAGATAATGAAGGCGCTTCGACAAAAGTGGTACCGTGAATTTGATGTAAAGGCCCGCGAACTGGCTAAGTGGTTTGCGGATAAAACCAATAAGCGAACTATGGCGCAGATCCAGCGCAAGCTAAAGGAAGTGGGTATGACGATAACTCCTTCTTACACAGCAGCGCAGAAACAACTCATCAGTGAGATTGTTGCTGAAAATGTTGGAATGATTAAATCCATACCGCAGCAGTATTTGAGAGGAATACAAAAAGTCACTGCGGGCACTTTTAAGCGTGGTGGTGATCGGGCGACACTGGCGAAATACCTTGAAAAAGTCTTAAAACGTGTTGTTGATGGCGAAAATAAAAAAATACGGCATCGTGCCGTACTTATTGCCAGAGATCAGACCAATAAGGCTACACAGCAACTGGCAACTGCCAATGCACAGGCGTTAGGTGCAACTAAAGGTCGTTGGATACACGTGCCAGGTAAATATAGCAGCCGTAAAACTCATGTTGAAATGAATGGGAAAGTATTTCCTTTGTCAGATGGGTTGTACGATAAAGATGTACGCAGAAACGTCAAACCGGGTGAGCTTATATATTGTAACTGCCAATTTGAGGTTTTAATGCCCGGATTTGATGAATGATTAAATAACTCAGACGTCTACAAAAGTAGGCGTCTTTTTTATGCCCACTTTTAGAGAGAGGGGGTGAAACCAAAATGAATCGAGATAAAAATAAAATTGCTTTTGACGCTCGTTTGAGTGTGCGCCACATTGACGACAACGGTTATTTACATGTTGCGCTGACGCCTATCAGTAAGGCCTGTGTCAATCCTTACCTTGGCCGTGAACTGCCTGGCTGGGAAGAAGAAGGTCTTGATCCGGACCGCATTTATTATGGGCTGCGTGATCCTGAAGAACTGGAAAAAGCAGCTTCGACTTTTAACGGGCTGCCGCTGCTTTTAGATCACCATACTATCAGCGCAGATAATCCACAGAAGGATTACACAGTCGGTAGTACAGGGACAGACGCAGTGTTTGAAGCACCGTATCTTAAAAACAGTATGAGCGTTACTGATGCTGAAGCTATTGCTGCTATTGAGGATGGCACAGCGAGAGAAATTTCCTGCGCTTACAGATTTACGCCAGACTTTACAGCCGGAGAATATGACGTAGGTAATGGTGACAAGGTACATTATGACTTTATTATGCGTGAGATATCGGGAAACCATGTCGCGCTTGTGGCAGAAGGTCGTGCAGGGGCTGATGTAGCCGTTGCAGACAGTATGCCACATTTAAATATTATTAAACAAAGGGGGACCAAACAAATGACCAAAAGACAAAGAATTACAGCTTTTAAACGCCGTCGCAACGGTTTGGCGCAGGATGCTAATTTAGGCATCGAAGCATCCGAAGTTACCAGCGCTGGCTTTTTAAAAGCGGTCAACGTTATTGAAGCACAAGTTGAGGGCTACGACCCGCGTGAAGTAGGTCTTGATATTGATGCTAATGCTACCGTTGACGAAATCGTAGCTAAGTTTATGCCAGGTTTGGATGATGAAAGCAAGGAAGCTTACAGAGGGATTCTGACCAAACTTAAAGGTGCAGACGTTGCCGATGAGGATATTGAAAAAACCTTAGAGGATGACGACTTTGAGGAAGGCGTCAAGTATGGTGAAAAACTGGAAAAAGATCCGGCAGAGCGTCGGAAACTTGACAGTGAACATGAATCTGAGGGAATGAAAAAAGTCTTGGACGAAGATGTCAAAGTTGAAGATGATGAACTTGACGAAAAAATGAAGGACCCTGCTTTTAAAGCAGCCTTTGAAATGGGCGTCAAATATGGTGAAAAACGTGAAAAGGCTGATCCTACACGTATTGACCGTGACCACGAACGTGAGGGAGAAAAACGTGCTCTAGGCGAGGATACTATCGCTAAAGTTAAAGCTCAGGTTGCTAAAGAGATGCGTGGTAGCTTGCGTGCGTTAAACAACGCTGCAGCCAAAGTAAGACCTATTGTTGGCACTATTCAGGACCCTATGGCTTTTGACAGTGCCGAGGATATTTATGCATTCGCTTTGCGTCAAGCAGGCAAAGACCCTGCCAACTATAGCAAAGCTGCTTATGCAGGTATGGTTGATATTTTGCTTGATGCTAAAGCTGCTTATCCTATCGCTAACGACAGTGCTTTTGGACGTCGTAGTACTTTAGACGAAGGAAGCATGAAAGCTTTTGAACGTCTTGAAAAAATCCAGTAGAGGAGGATTAAAATAATGGCTGATTTTCAAACTAAAGTAAATATTTATCCTGCGGTGGGTGTACCGGGTGCGTTTGCATCTGTCAACCCTATCGTATCTACATCGCTCGGACGTATTGCAGGCGCCGATGTACCTATCGGTGGCTTCTGCTGGGATGACCCGAGCAATGAGGGCGAAGTTTTGCCCAGCGGTACCGGCAAGCCTTTAGGCTTCGTCTGTCGCGATGTGATTTATCCTATCGCATCCTTTGATCCTGCGCAGAACTTTGTGCCTGAAGGTTATACTCCATGCATTATGGTCGAAGGGGACTTCTATGTTCAACCGGAGGCTGCAGTAACCAAAGGGCAGAAGGTGTTTGCAAATTTAACTACAGGCGCTGTATCGGGTGGCGCTGCCGGTGCTACTGTGTCCGGCTCGGTTGAAACCGACTGGGCATTTGCTACTGGTGCAGAAGCTGGTGGCATCGCGATTATTACTAACTACGGAGCCACTCCGGTTATTCCGGCAGCTGGCGCGTAAGGGGGGACATAAATAATGCTTACTGAAAGAGATGCAATGCGCTTGATGCGCGAAAAGGGATTTGTCTTTGATCGCGCACAAGGCTTTATTACTGAAAAAAATATGCAGCGTATTTTACAGGATAGCGCTGCAATGATTACTGCTCCTAACAGCGGTGTACCAGCTGTAATGACTACATGGATTGATCCTGCTGTAGTGGAAATTCTTACAGCACCAACTAACGCCCGCGAGATCTTTGGTGAAACGAAGAAAGGCGACTGGACTGACAGCAACGCTATCTTCAAGGCTGTTGAGGCTACCGGTGAAAGCACTGAATACACCGACTACGGCAACGGTGCTACGGCTGACGTTAATGTTACCTATCCGACACGTCAAAATTATCTGGCTCAAACCCATATCCGGTATGGTGAGTTAGAAATGGCAGTGTCTGGCCGGGCCATGATCAATCTGGCATCTGAAAAACAGCGTAGCGCCGCTACAATCATCAACAAGGAACAGAATAAGTTTTATTTGTATGGCGTGAAAGGTAAAGAAATCTATGGGTTACTCAATGACCCAAATTTGCCTGCTGCACTGACACCGTCCGTAGTTGATACAGACAAGACTAAATGGACAGATAAAACTACTCAACAGATTTATAATGATATCCTGCTTTTGGCAGCAGAACTGTTTGAGAATTCTAATGGCAATATCGACGAAAAGTCCGACCTTGTGCTTGCAGTTCCGCCTACTGTCAATGTTATGCTGGGCAAAGCTACTGATTTCAACGTTAGCGTCAAAGATATGCTTACTAAGTATTTTGACAATATCAGCTTTGTAACTTTGCCTGAATTGGCAGCAACCAGCGGTAACAGTGTTATGCTGATTGCTAGGACTGTACAGGGTTTACCGACTGCACAACTGGGGTATAGCGAAAAAATGCGTGCATTCCAGCTTATCCCGAATACTTCCAGCTGGGAGCAGAAATTTGCATTCGGTACTTATGGCGCGATTATCTATCGTCCGTTTGCGATCGCCAGCATGGCAGGCGTATAAACTTAAAATTAAGGCATCTGTGAAACACAGGTGCCTTTTTTATTTAAAGGAGCGATAATATGGCAACTAAAAGAACATCTAAAACTACTACTGACGAAGTTGAAAACAAAACTACAGAAACGACACAAGAAGCGGAAAAAGTGACTTCGACGGCTACTACTGACGAAGTTGTTGACGGCGAAGTAATCGGTGGCGAAACAGAAGAAACTGTCGAAGAAGCACCGATGCAGACTAGCGGTGAAACTGTAACCGTCTGCTCTAACTACCCGCGCGACTTGAAATTTATGGTTCCAGATAATTCCGGACGTCAAGTAGCTATCGTTATCAAAGGTAATGCCACAAACCTGCGCGGCAAAGAAAAAGGCATTATCCCTATTGGTGGCTATGGTGTGACTACGGGCGTGCCAAAAGATGCCTGGGAATGGATTTTAAAACATCGTCCTGACGATGAGTTTATTAAAAAAGGATTGGTTTTTGCTACTACTGCAGCCAAAGCCAGAGCTGCTGCTAAAGAACGCGCTGAATTGCGACATGGTTTTGAGCCTGCCGATACCAAAAAAGCAAACAGCCGTCCCTATAATGGCTGATCATGGACGGAGTAGTAATATTTGATCCTGCCAAATTCAAGGAACTGTATCCGCAATTTGCTGCGGTGTCCGATGTTATCTTAACTAATTATTTTAATGCGGCAACTCTGCTTTTGAATAACACGCCTAAATCGCTGGTTACGGACCTTGCTGAACGCGAAACGTTGCTTTATATCCTGACCTGCCATATTGCAACGCTGAAAGAGCGCGGTGACACGCTGGTAGGAACAATAACAAGCGCAGCAGAGGGAAAAGTCAATGTGTCGGTAACGCCGTTCAATAATGCTAACTGGTATCAGCAGACGCAGTGCGGAGCAATTTACTGGGCGGCCACCGCTAAATATCGTTTGGGGGTGCGCTACAATGCCTGGCATCCATGTTAAAAAAATAACCGGTGGCGAAAAGTTGCAGCAAAAACTGCGGGAAATAGCGGCGATCAAGGCACAGGCAAAGGTAGGCTTTTTTGACAGGGCTACTTATCCAGATGGAACATCAGTGGCTTATGTGGCCTATCTTAACGAATACGGCGGCCATAATCCGCGTCGGCCTTTTATGAAGCACACTGCACGCAAGAATATTAAGAAATGGGTACTTGGTATCAAAAAAAATATCAAAATGGCAGGTATGTCAAGGGCGAATGTTAAGCGTGCCTATGAACGCGCTGCGGTTGTTGCTGTTGGCGATGTTAAAAAGACGATTAAGGCGTGGCCACCGGGCGGTAATAAAGAATCTACAGAAAAAGCTAAAGAACGGCGTGCCCGTAGCGGTAAGAATCTGCAGGCGATAAATTCTGAAACAGTATTGATTGATACAGGTCAAATGATTGGCGCTGTCAGTTATGAGGTGAAGGTATGATAGGTTTAAACTTGCATAAGGTCGTGCGGGGCGTTATTACTGCTGTGCATCCTGATGAAGAATGTACCCTTTATCAATCTGTTGGACAGGTCAACGTCAAAGGCATAGTCAAAAGCAAATATAGTGAGCCGCAATCCGTTAAGGTAAACTTTCAGCCGCTGGATACACAGGCGCTGCAGCATCTTGAACGTGTGGGTGATACCAAAGCCAGTGAGCAGATTTTTTTATATTCGGATATGGTGATGCCGATTTCAGCAGGACAACGTCAGCCGCTTTTACGCAGTGGTGATTTTATTAAACGGATTGATGGTACTTGGTGGCTGATAACGTCTGTTATTGAGGATTGGACACGTGACGGCTGGGCTAATGCAGGCATCAGTCAGCAAATCACGGCACCGGATTTTAGCGCCAGCGACTGGAGCAAGGGTGATACAAATGTTTGAGGCAGTAAACGATTTTATTTTGAAATTCGCGCCTGGTGTGGTACAGGACAATATTTACCGAGGTTATTTTAACAGGGCCAGTCTGCCGGATGTTCAGGATTATACGGTAATTTCTGTTTCTGATACTTCGCGTGTAGGTACTAATATCGGCGACGATGCGCAGGCTGCCGACAATATCTATACGACAAAGGCCCTGTATGAATACACGATTGATATTGACTTTGTCTGTGATGATCAGATGACAGCACACAAAAGAGCCTCAGCATTGGCTACTCTGGGACGCGATTATATTGCAGTTGATTTTTTCAAAGGCTATGCTATCGGCTTTAATTACGCTGACGATATGGCCTATTTACCTTTTGTCGATTTAAGTGACCAATACATACACCGCTATCGTGTGACGCTGCACCTGACACAATGGGAAAGCGTTAGCACTAGCCAGGAGTATGCAGAAAAGGTTGAGATCAACCTGGTCGAAAATATCGACGCTCACCATAAACCAAAAAAGGAGTGATATTATGGCAATTCCTGCATCACAAATTGTAAATGTAACGCCGCGGGTTATTAACGCCGGCGGTAATGATCTGGAAATTACAGGGCTTATTTTAACAACAAATCCTTTGTGCATCGTGCCCGGGACAATGGCTTTTACATCTAAAGCAGCTGTAGGAAGTTATTTCGGACTTGACAGTGCTGAATATCTGGCTGCAACAAAATATTTTTTAGGTTATGATAATAGCTTTAGGAAACCGCGCCGTCTGCGTTTTGCCCGCTTGCTAACTGAAGCAGCAGCCGGTAGTTTGATCGGTGGCACAGCGAAAAATCTGGAAACGCTGAAAACCATTACAGACGGTGGTTTGACTATCAGTATCGACGGTACTGAAAAAAGTGTGACAGGGCTGGATTTTAGCAGCGCCAATACTCAAAGCGATGTGGCCGCCGCGCTGCAGGCAAAACTTACGGGGACTACAGTAAAATATAACAGTAATTTAGGCAGCTTTATTGTTACATCGGCTACGACCGGTGTTGCATCGGCAGTTTCGGTTGCTTCTGGTGGCACCGCGGTTGGAGGTTATACTCCGGCGCAGGCTTTAGGTCTTACTACAGATACCGGAGCTTTGGTATCTGCCGGCTCTGCTGAACTTACCCCGAGTCAAAATATGGACAGCATTATCGATCAAAACCAAAACTGGGTAAGTTTTACCACGTTGGATGCAGTAGACGATGCAACTGTTGTTGCTTTGGCCGAATGGACTAATCTGCAGAATGTTTCTTATATGTATTGCCCTTGGACACAAAACCCTGCAGATACGCTGCCCAGCAATACTTCCAATTTGCCTAATACTTTAATTGCAGCAAATCTTGAAGGGACTATCTTAACCTTTGGTGGGTTAGAAGATGCTTTACTGGTCCTTTCTATTGGTGCGTGCATTGATTGGAACAGGGTAAACGGCCTTGTAACTTATGCTTTCAAAACACAAACAGGGTTAGCTGCATCCGTGACAGATGAAACCACTGCTGAAAATCTGGTAGCTATGAATTGTAACTATTACGGGCGTTGGGCTACACGTAATGATGACTTTATCCAATATTATCAGGGCAAGATGATTGGCGGTAACTTTGGTTATGCTGATGCATATGTTGGTAATATCTGGCTGCGTAACGCTTTGCAGGTAGCTATTATGAACGGCTTGAATCAAACGGGACGTGTACCATACGTAGAACGTGGCTATGCCATTATCAGAGCGTGGTGCAGTGATCCAATCAACAGAGCACTGAATAATGGCATTATTGATACTGGGGTGACTTTATCTGAAGCGCAGAAAGCTGAGCTGATTACCGAAATCGGTCAGGATGTATCCAGTGAGATATTTACTAACGGCTACTATCTACAGATAACAGACCCGGGGGCAGTTGTTCGTGCTAACCGCGAAAGTCCTGTTATGGGACTGTGGTATACATATGGCGGCAGTGTTCATAAGGTAGAATTGCCAGCTACAGCAGTATTATAAATAAAAAGATCCCTCGTAATTGAGGGATCTTTTTTATCCGATTTTTAATTCTTTAATCAGGGCTTTTTGCAAAACATTAGAGAAGTTTATATTTTCGTCTAATGCTTTTTGATTAAGCCAAGCTGGGATGGTCAAAGTTTTTTTGACAGATTTAGTATTTTTCGCTAAATCTATATTTGCCTGAATTAAAGATATATATGTATTTTCTTCTTCGAGAATAATATTCTTAGGAGAGGTTGCTTGAGGAAGTTTTTCCCCTGCTTCCAAAATACCTAAGATATAACACTCCACTGCTTCAGCAGCGTTTGCAAGAATTTCTTGTTGGTTGTCCCCTTGTGTAGAGCATCCAACTAAATCTGGAAATTCTGCCCATAAACCGTCTTTGTCATCGTGTATAATTGCTGGATAAATAAGTAACATAATATTTACTCCTTTTATAATATGTAGAACGGGGCTTTATTCAAGCCCTGTTCTTTTTAAAATCTTTTTTAATAGTCCGAGTTTCATGTCTTTTCCATGAATTGGTATAACCTCTAATTTACCATCTTTCTTTAGTCGGTGATGGCTGCCTTTTATGCCATCTAATTCCCAACCATTTTTTATTAGTAATTTTAGCAGGTCTTTATCTTTCATTGTGACCATTAGCTGACCTCCTCACATGCATATTATAACACGTGTACACGTATAAAACAAGAAGGGTTAAATATTTTTTATTAAAATTAAGGAGTTGACAACATGGAAAATAGAAACATTACATCCGCTGATGCGACAATTGTATTACAATGCGAAGATTTATTTCCGCAGGGTATCATTTTAGAACAATTTTCTACTGATGCTATGATTTCACAGGCAGATGAAACCTTTGCAGAAACACGAAAAGGCGTCGACGGTCAAATGGTTGCCGGTTATGTAGACGGAGTAAAAACTTTGACTATTACACTTGAACCGTCCAGCCCTAGCGTCGAATATCTTGATACTTTAGCCAGGGCTACACGTTCAGGGAAAAAGATTTACTGGCTTACATTGCTGATGTCTATTCCGGCACTTGGTAAAACGCTTACTTACAGCAACGGTGTATTAAAGACAGGCAAGCTTTTGGCAGATGCACAGCAGGTTTTTGCGCCGATCCCTTATACATTCGATTTTGAAAGTGTTAAGTAAGGAGTAAATTATGAGAAAAGAAGTTTTATTTAATATTACTGACGATGGCCGCCAGTTGACTTTTAAGGTCAAACAAATGCCGGCAACCAAAGGCGAACGATGGGTTAACAGAGTTGTTGCTTTATTGGCTAACTCTGCTACTGGACAAATCAGCGATTTTGAATTTAGTAGTTTAAAATCTAAATTCAGTGGGCCCGACAAACTGCAGGAAATTTTTAAGGTTATTGGTCAGCTGGATTATGACAAAGTAGAGCCGCTTTACGATGAGCTTTTGAATTGTTGTGAGCACGTACCAGACCCAGTTAATACAAGCTTTTCTGTACCGTGTACTGCGGCGAATATCGATACTATTATCGGTGAATTTAAAAATCTGTATCGCCTGAGATGGGAAGCATTAAAGGTGAATTTTGATTTTTTTCAGATCGGGCAGAATGCCCAAGGCCAGCAGGTCCAGCCGTCAATTACCTTTGCGAAAACTACCGCAATGTCGGGACGCTGACCGGTATCGTAGTATCTCAAAAGTTGGCAACGCTTTGCGAATTGCAGAGCGTTTACAGCTACGAGGATCTGCTCGATTTTTATGAGATCGTTGTAGTCAATAATATCAATGAATATCGAGCGATGGAGGAGGCGAAACGAAATAATGGCAGGTAGGAATATTGTTGATGAATTTTTTATTGCTATTGGTATGGACACCAGCGATGTAGATAAAAATATCAATGCACTAGTTGATAATGTAAGCAACAAATTGAAAAGTATCGCTATGGGTGTGGTTGCCCCTGCTTTAGCCGCTATTACATCAGGACAGATAGTGCAACAGTTCACGCAGGAGATTATTCAAGTGGACAGATTAAGCGAATCCTTGGGCATCAATATTGAGAAATTGCAGCAGTGGCAGGGTGCCGCTGAGATGGCAGGTGTCGCAGGAGAGGAAGTTGGTGAACTGTTTGCTGATATTAACGATTGGATGACAGATCTTGCTTATAATGACAGTGGACCGTTAAAAGATGCAGTAGAAAAGGGGTTATTAACACCGGTAAAAAATGTTAATGGCGAATTAAAAAACTCTGAACAATATTTAATGGAGATGGCAGATTCTTTCCGCAATATGAGCAAACAGGAAGCTACAGGCATAGGCCGGCAGATAGGCATCGGCAGAGCTGATGTTGTGGCATGGCTACAGCAAGGCAGTGCCGGTATCAATGCTCAGTTAGAGCATGTTAAAAGACTTGGTGTGTATACCAAAGAAGATGCTAAAGCGACCAAAGAATTTACTAATGCCAGTAATGATTTAGCCAGAGCTATGAAGATGATGCTTCTGCCGGGTTACAGGGTACTTGCTCCGGTAGCCACGAAAATTGCCGAAGGGTTGTCTTTTCTGGCGCAGCACGCCGAAGCATTGATACCTGTTTTGATTGGAGTTGGGGTTGCTGTAGCAGTACATTTATTGCCGGTTTTAAAAGAACTATTTGTAACAGCGCAGGCTTTTCTTTTATCGCCATGGGGTGCGTTATTGGCAGCACTTTTGGCTATAGGGTTAGTTTTTGAGGACTTTATAGTATGGCTCGAAGGCGGAGAAAGTGCTTTTGGCGATTTTTATGAATCAATTTTTTGGAGTACTGAGAATGCGAAAAAAATTATCAATGGTTTTGTTGATGATGCGCTGGAAGCCTTTGAAGAATTTAAAACTGTTATGTTAGAAGTCTGGACCGAGATAAAGCCACATGTTATTGATTTTGGTGGACTTTTACTCAGTATTGGTATTACAATCTGGAACTGGGCTAAAACAGTCTATGATGCAGTTTGGTTTGTTATAGACGTTATTAGGATGTTAGTATCTGGTAGCAAAGAGGCAACTGATAGAGTAGCTAACTCTTTTGGTAAGTTGAAAAACAGCTTTAATAAAACCTTTGACAGCATGAAGGATACCTTGTTTAAGTGGTGGGATTTTGTCGCACCTATCTTTAACAAATTGCTCAACTTTTTCGGTAATGGCAATAAAAACGTGCATCTGTCTATTGATGACCGTAGAGCTGGTGGGATAGATAACAGCAATCGTCATACCGATGTCAAACTAACTAATAATTTTTATGGTGTTAAAGATGCAGAAGAAGCACGTGATAAATTTGCTCGAGAGGCTCTTAGCAGTCCGCTTGTTGATGGGCCTGCTAATGGATCATATTAATGATAGAGGTATAAGATATGACAACATTACCAATTTCAGACAAACAAAAACAATCAAGTAAATGGCGCTTTGTAAATGAGCAAGGACGAAATGTACTGCCGGACGCAGTTGTATTTCAGGTAAGCGTTACATCGGGTGGCAAGGTGGTATCTGAACCTATCGAAAAAGGTTCTTTTATGAGCTATAACAAAGTTACTAGCCCTCTGGAAATCAACGCTGATCTATCATTTTCGGGGACTAATGCTTATTTACAATCTGTAATTGACATGATAGAGAATTTAAAACAGGAAATCAGCTATTTTTCTATTGTTACGCCAGTTTATGAGTATGAGCGTATGACACTGCAAAATTACGATTACAGTCTTAATGCTACTGATGGCTTAGGTGTGCTGCATATTAATGCGCAGTTTGTCGAAATTCGTGAGGTCGATGTAGCTTACAGTAGTGTTGATGTCAGTACCATAACGGCGGCTGACGCTAAAAATCCGTCAGATGCCAGCAAAGTAAATACCGGTACTACTACGCCAGCCGAGCCGACAGGTGAACAGCAGGAAGCTGGAGAACGAGCTGAATCAATAATGCATAAGGGAATAGGCAAAGTGAAATATCCAAGCGGGAAGTGATAATATGCAAGTCATACCATTACAGCAAATACCAAATCAAGAATTTAATATTGTGTTGAATGGACAAAACTGTACTATCCATTTGTACCAAAAGGGTGATTATATGTATCTGGATTTGACCTGTGACGGTACTATTGTAAGGCAGGGAGGTATTTGCTTGACAGCAATGGATTTAGTGCAGTATCCGACGCCGTATTTTAGCGGTACGCTATTTTTTGCCGATATGACGAACAAAGATACTGCCCCGCATTATAGCGGGCTTGGAACGCGTTATGTGCTTTACTATGAGGACGAATTATGACAAGTTTCAGCGAAAAAACAATCAGGACAACTGTATATATGCGGCAAGGTAGTTTTAATGGCGGCAGCAACACTGTAAGCTTTGAAGGACTGCCGATCGAAGTAAACGTATCTAAACCGGGAGGCGAGGATATGGGCAAGGCTACTGTTACAGTAAATAACATGAAGTTAGATACTATGCAGCAGCTAACTATGCTGGCATTCAGGAAACTGCAAACTTTTAATAACGTTATCAAAATAGAAGCGGGCGAGTTGGGACGGAAGCTGAATACAGTATTTGAAGGTGAAATATCGTCTGCTGTACCAGTGATCGGAAATGATGGCAGCGTCAGTTTTAAAATCGAAGCTAGAACAGGCTATTATCCTAATCAGCTTCCGACTCCTCCTACGTCGGCCAAAGGCGAAACAACAATCGAAAAACTAATGAAAATTTTTGCTGGCGAAGCTGGGTATGGTTTTGAAAACAAAGGCATTACTGCCAGCGTAAAGAACAGTACGTTTATTGGCTCACCTATCCAAAAAGCGCATGAATTGGCACGGCAGACTGGTATCGATTTGTTGATAGATGACCGTAAGTTTATCATTCAGCCTTATGAGATCAAAAATTCTGGGAATGTGGTTTTGGTTAAAGGCGATTCAGGTCAGTATGGTTATCCTTCATTTACAAATGACGGCGTACAGTGCAAGATCTACTTTAATCCCAATCTTTCATTGGGCGGGTTTTTCGAGTTACAAACGATTTTGCCGGCGGCTTCCGGGATATGGAAGATAAGTAAGTTGGAGCATAAATTGAGTGCCAATAAACCAACTGGCGGCGATTGGATGACCAGCCTTAACGGCGTGTGGGTTCAGGGGGTATGAGCGTGTCAAATAATGAAGCAGTACAAGGTCAAAAAAATATCTATAGCGCTAACAGTGATGTTAATGCTATAGATTTTTTTGTGCGTATGTTGCAGAACAAAATAGCTACTGCACAGCCGGTTAAAGTCGTTGCCGTTGATACGCAGGGGGCACAAGGACCTACAGGTTATGTAGATGTTTTGCCACTTGTTACCTATGTAGATGGCAAAGGTCAGGCAGTGCAGCCTGTAACGTTGTATCATTTGCCATACAGTAGAATACAGGGAGGTAAAGCAGCACTGATTATTGACCCGGTCCCTGATGATATCGGAGTTGCTGTTTTTGCCCAATCTGATAGCAGTAATGTTACAGCAGGGACAACAGAACCACAACAACCAGGTAGCTTACGTAAACATAGCCAGTCTGATGGTTTTTACATTGGTGGTTTCTTAAATCAGGCTCCTAGCTGCTACTTAGAGTTGACGCAGGATAATAAGTGCAATCTGATTGCTACATCAGGTGTGAATATTAAAGGCGATGTAACTGTTGAAGGTGATGTTATCGCTAATGGCATAAGCCTTACGAAACACGTGCACGGTGGTGTAGAAAGTGGCGGCAGTAATACCAGCGGTCCGAAATAAGGAGGTAAATATGTTTAATCGGCGTTTATTAATAAATTCGGGGGGGACACCGCCGCAAACGTATTCAGTACTTGAAGTTCACGTAGATACAGCCGACGGCAGTCACATCAGTTCAGCCCGTGTAGAGATAACATATAACGGGAAAAGTAATATATCAAACACGGACAATAAAGGCATAGCCGTGTTTGCAAACGTACCGACCGGAACAGAAATAACTTATAATATCTCCCAACTTGGATATAACACGGCGTCGGGGACGTGGATTATTGATACTGACGTTGAATATGAAACAGAATATGTTGTTTTATCCCCCCTTGTTAATTATGATTTTGAATTAACCATAGGGCAAAACTACAATGTCGAGCTAGGTGAATATCAATCGGGATTTTTTATAAATAATTTTGGCAGGATAAGCCCCGCTCAATTTATGCAGCACACAATAGAAAAAGTTGGAATAGACGCCCTACAGGATGTTTCGACAGGTATGTATATGACAAACACGTTAACAGTAGCGTTAACAGGCGATACCCGGAGTGCTATAAGTCAAATAACGATATATGTAGCTGATAATATGTATTCGTTAAATAACGTAACTTATAATGGTGCTGCCACATATTACTATATTGAAATGCTCGATGATACTACGGTATTAGATTACTTTGACAAAAGGAACGGAAGAACAGTAGATATTCAATTAATAGACGAATAAAAAAAGGCGGTGCGAATATGTTCAACAGACGTTTGTTAGTAGAACGGGGGGACACAGTCTTGCCGCTACCAACAACAGACACTGACTTATGGGCAACAACAGCAGCGGACGAAGACGGGTTTACTGATACCATTAGTATAATGATTCCGGCTGGCGTAAACGTAATTTATGTGGGAGGCGGAATAAATAGTAATGAGAGTGGCGACCCTTGTTATTGTGGCATGAAATCAACATCTAAAAGCTGGTTTTATGCGGCTGGAGAAAACAGCGTAGGTGCTACACAGTATATTGGCGTAACACCTCAAAAAATGTATCGTGTTACTGTTGATTATAGCGCAGAATTAAGCGGATACGGCGGCAGTGCGTTTATAAGATTTTCGCAGCGTATTAACGCGGTAAAACCTACTGTGCTAGATTACTAAAAGAAGGTGAATAAAATGAATTGGATATTATATATCATAGCCGATGTTGCTTTTAGTATAATTTGCTACCTGACTAATTGGCTGGTGATTTTCTTTGCTGATGAATATGGCAATATGCCAAAATGTTTGCGTTGGTGGCAGACATATGATAACTGCCTTGACGTAGATTTTATTGCAAAAGAAGTTGTGCCTAAAATATTTAGATACGATTTTGATAAGCACTATATTTATTATCCCGAAGTAAAAGACGGGGCATTGATGATTCCTGGATATGTTAAAATAATTGATCCTGAATTTACGCTTAGAGAGCGCGTGCAGCGTTATTTCTGTCGTTTATGGTGGTTGTATCGTAATACTGGTTATGGCTTTGCATACGAGGTTTGCGGACGTGATTATGATAAGTATGATGTCAAGACTTACCGAAATTATGAAAATTCAGATCAAGATGCGTGTTATATCGGCATCGTACAGGACGACAGAAATATTTTCACTAAAACGTGGAGCTTTTATTATTGTAAAAGATACTGTAAATGGTTTTATATAAGAATTTATTTAGGTTGGAAAATAAAAGGTTTAAGCGGTAGGGCTATGATAGCTTTTCATATCAATCCTTTCCGGCTGGCTGATTGAAAGGGGTAAAAATATGGCACAATTAGGGTTTTACGGTGGGACGGTGACAGCAGGAGGTACAGATGGGGCTTTGCTTTTAACTACGAATCCTTTAAAGTATGCTGCAGAAAAAGGAAGCTTGGGCGATGCAGTGAAATACGCTTTACGCTGCCCTGTAGAAACCAATGTTTATAACGTTACTATATCGGTCATAGGGACTAATCCTGATTGGTTGGAACTATCAGCAGATGCTAAGACGTGGAGCAGTACATTATTTTTCAGCAATATTGGTAGCACTAATACGTTATTTTATGTAAGAGCCAATATTCCTGCAGATGTGCAATACAGTACAGCGGTAGTCAATAATTTGGTTTTCAAATATATTGAAACTGTAAGCGAACAGGGGGCGTAAAAATGGTTAGATTTTATATTAATGGCACCGCGGGCTCGCAAGACGGAACAGAAGTGACTGCAGACAATCCTATAGTTGCAGATGGTATGTTTCCTTCTGGAAGCACGCCAGCTACAAAAACCGTCAGTGTATCTATTCGAGCAGATGTAGGAGAAAGTTATACAGGCGTATTGATCGGTACTACTGTTGAACAATCTCTTAAAATATCTAATGTTTATATGACGAAAAATGTCATAAATTTAGAAGGTAGCAGTAACTATTCAGGGATTAGATTTTTAAAAAATGTAACAGATAGAAACCAGCAACTTACAATAGAGTTTACTTCAACATCGGATGAAACAGGTACAATTGATACAAGTTTAATTTTGTACGCGCTGCCGTTAAATTGGCAGGTATAGGAGGCTAAAATATGGCTAATCATTTACATTGGTATATCAACGGTACTGCCGGCGCAAAAGACGGTACAGAAGTAGACGTTAAAAATATTTTAAATTTGGGGGCAATAAATACATTTTCTCTAATGACGGGCAGCGGTACTTCCACTGGAGGTTATTATCCCCCTGTAATAATGCCGTTATATTTTAGATGTGAAAGCGGTTTTGAAATTTCCGAGGGTACATTAAAAATAGGGTTTAGAGATATGAACAACGGCAATTTTATAGGAGCTTTAGGCAATCGTTATAGTTACGATCAATGCGCTCCGCTTATGTTTAAAACCATTCAGGAAATTAATACGGCTTTACTACGTGATTATATTGGAATTAGTCGCATGGATAATGGAAATGCTTTAACAATAACAGAAGAAAATAAAATAACAGACGTAAACAGTGCTGTCATTTTAATATTTCTAATACACGATGCTACAAAAATCGGCAGTGCATTTCCCATGGATTTAATCAACTTTAGCTTTACTGAAACGGCTGTAACAGCATAAAGGAGGCTAACTATGGCAGAAACAGTCACTATACAAGGCTACGCAACTGCAGCTCCTGACGAGTCGAAGTTTATCAAGGCTGCAACCCGCCGAGAATGGGAAGCATACCCTACGCTCAAAGGCTACATAACAACGGCGCCAGATGCATCGAAGTATGTTAAAGCTGATACTCTGAGAGAATGGGAAGCGTATCCGACAATTAAAGGTTACGTTACTGCTGTGTCTGACGAAAGTGAATTTGTTAAAGGGAATACTTTACGAGTGGTTGGCGGGTATATAGAAGAAGTATCTGCAGTTTATAATTTTGAACAGTTGCAAGGGCAAATGGTCAGGTATCCGTTTGAAGGTCTGCTGTCATCTTTAGACAGTGAAAATACCTACATTGCAGAAATCACAGTTTTGTCACCGGAGCCTGAGCCGATACCTGTACCAAATAATCCGGAGCCTCTTATTACCGGCGGCGAATATGATAGTTATATTGATCCTTACAATCCAGCAATAAAGTATGGGCATACCCTATATCTTGATAAAAACTGGGATATAAATGTTAATGATGCTGGTAATATTGCTACTACAAAAGGGGCTTATGCAGTAGCGCAGAATGCGGCGAATAGAATCAGGCTGTTTACTAATGACGCTTATTTTAATGCGACTCAAGGTATTCCACACTTTGATATCGAACTGGGGAAACGTCCTGATGTGTCGGAATCCATGCTTGTTAATCGCATAAAAAAAGCCGTTATGTCAATATCGGGGACGACTGGCTGCGAGCCAGTACTCGAATATGACGATGACGGCAGGCTGGTTAGTGGTAATGTAGTTATTACATTGGATGGCGGCACAACAGTAAGTGTACAGCTTTAAAAATATTTTTGGCCACTATAGCGATATAGTGTCTTTTTTATACCCATTTTGGAAAGGAGCAGGGATATGGCAATAATATTTAACCCTGATACTGGCTTTATTGCTGATGAAACCGGTACGATACGTAATCAAATTGCAACTGACTGGAAAACTGCATTTAAAACTGATGAAAGTGCGCCAGAACTTAATACCGGTCCAGAAACGCCAGCAGGTCAACTGATTGATGGTATGGCCGCATTAGTAGCCGAAAAAGACGGGGAAGTGTTACGACTGGCTAATGGATTTAACCCTAAAACGGCCACAGGTATTTATCAGGATGCTTTAGCCGCGATTTATTTTTTAGATCGGCAGGTAGCGCAACCGACACTAGTAACATGCCAGTGCGCTGGCTTGCAGGGTACTATAATCCCCTATGGAGCCGTAGTGCAGGATGTTAATGGTTACACTTTTTACAACATCAATGCTACGACGATTGGTGCAACCGGTATAGCAGAATGTATCTTTAGATGTAGTCAGTATGGACCAATACAAGTCGGAGCAAATATCGTTAATAAGATTATTACTGTAATACCTGGTTGGGATAGTGTTAATAACGCTGCTGCTGGTGCTCCTGGGCGCGATTTTGAGACACAGGCTGAATTTGAACAGCGCCGTAGTGACAGTGTCGCTAAAAATGCCCACGGGCTTGCAGAAGCTGTTGAAGGGACAGTCGGCAATATCGACGGCGTTATCGCCTGTAGAATCGAGCAAAACCGCGGGGATGTGACAATAACAAAATATGGCGTTACAATTCCTCCTCACAGCGTTTATTTGAGCGTTTACGGCGGTGAACAGGAAAAAATAGCTATGGCAATGCACGAGAAAATTGACGGCGGCTGCGGGACTACGGGAAACACGAAGGTAACGATTGCAGATCCTACTAATGGCAGTGAGCAGGTTTATTATTATCAAAGCCCTACTGTAGTAGGAGCAGCAGTCAAGGTGACTCTTAAACAGACAGCGACAACACCTACTACCATTACTGCAGATATTAAAGCTGCTGTTTTGGCTAACTTTAACGGCCAAACCGTGGATGAGCCACGGGTGAAAATGGGTGATACTCTGTATGCCAGCCGTTTTTATAACTCGGTTACGAGTGCCGGTGTGAAAAATCTTTCGTCTATAGAGGTTGCTTTTCCGTCAAATGGGATTTTCAGCGACGAAGTCGATATCCCACTGGATAATATGCCAACGTTGTCGGAGGATGACGTAACGGTAATTTTGGAGGCTTAACATGGACTTTCATGGACAAGAGGACGTCAGGGCAAGCGATGATATCAGGATGGAACCTCAGCCGTATATCCAGTCGCAGTATTCAGCAAGCCCTGTGATTAAGCAAATACTTGATGATTTCAGATCCAATATTCGCCCGGATGCCGATATCCAGACTTTTTATAAAAATATGATGGACATTAAAACAGCTACCGGTGTAGGACTGGATACATGGGGCAATATCGTTGGTATTGCACGCACTATTATTTTAGATGATGATACTAAAATAACGCTTGATGATGATTTTTACAGGACATTGCTTATGTATAAAGCTTTGGCTAATATTACTGACGCATCGCTTTATACACTAAACTACATGATCAATAAGCTGTTTCCACAGTATAACGCTATGGTTTTCAGCGTCATCATCGAAGCGCAGGATAAAAACGGTACTTACTACAATACCTATCCAATGCACGTTCGCTGGCTTTTTCAACGTTATCTTACAGATGAAGAACTGGCGTTGTTTAAGGTTGGCGGCACTCTATGTGTCGGAGCCGGAGTAGGCTGGGACTTATACCAGATCGATAAAGAAAATGTTTTTGGTTTTGCTGGCAGCGGGTTGCAGCCTTTTAACTGCGGCGTATTTGACCCTGTTGGAACCATAACGGAATAGAAAGGCGGTAAATTATGGCAACATTACCAGTAGTACAGGAACCAGTCAATCTTTTTAGTCGGCCTTTTGCAGATCAAGGCTTAAAAACTATCCCACCAGATGACAATGCTGGTACGGATGGGCGCGCAAGTTTAACACAGGGCTTCCCGCCGATAACACAGGCTAAACCGGAAGCAGGCGGTTTGCCGCCCCAGAGAGCGGATTTTAATGGTATATATTATATGCTGTCAGCTTTTGCTTATTGGTTGCAATCAGGAGGTCAGTGGCAGTATAAAGCTACACTTCGCTATGCGCCTAACTGTATGGTTATTTATAACGGTATCAGTTATATGTGCATTAAAGAAAACGGCGTTGACACTGCTGCGGGTGTTGTAATACCTGGCACAGAGGGAAGCACTGTTTATTGGCAAGAATATTTGGTGTGGCTTGGATCGCTTAGTGCTGATCAGATAAAGGATTTGGTTAATAGTGCAGTAGATGATGCTAAAAAGACGTTGGTCAGCAGTCAAACTGTCTGCGGTAAAAATACATTGAATTTTACTGCAGCAGCTGCTGCTAATAGCATAGCAGTTATGGCTACAGCAGACTGGGGACAAGCCCCGGATGGAGGTTGGAGCAGTTATGCAAATGTTACAGTCCAAGTTAATGGGAATACAGTTGGTACATTAAACATGAGTACTAGTGTAACAAAATCAGGTAGTAAAGGTCATTATTGGGGTTATCCGACATCAAACAGCGATGCTAACACTTTTAAGTATTCAATTAAACAAGGTGACATCATTAACATTACTACAGCTTATGGTAATCGATTTTCAAAATGTTCTATTCAAGCAACGTTAAGTAATTAGGGGAGGCAGTAAAAATGAACTACACAAAAGTATCACGTGCCGCATCTTTACGGTCAGCGCGTATTGCTGCTGACATCCAGACTTTAATAAATAATCGGTCATACTATAAATTTCAGTATACACCGTTGACTGGACCACTGCCAGGACTTAGCTTTGAGCAGCAGACAGAGGATGCTATAAACGATATAGGAAATATGTCTTATGGATCATATGAAATAGCAACTCAGGCTTTAACAACTGCAAATCAGGCGTATAATGCAGCACAATCTGCAATAGAAATAGCTAACCACGCTGAAACTACTGCTCAAAACGCACAGACTACGGCAAATAATGCGGCAAAAGCTGCAGCCGGCGCTCAAAAAACTGCAGATAATGCGGCAAAAGCTGCAGCCGACGCTCAAAAAACTGCAGATAATGCGGCAAAAGCTGCGGCCAAAGCTCAAGAAACTGCGGACAATGCTCAGTCTTCTGCTAATACTGCGATTGCGACTGCGACAGATGCGCAGACAACGGCTGATAATGCGCAAAATGATGCCACATCAGCGTTAAATAGGTTAGACAGCCTTACTCCTGTTGTTGAAGAATTACGCTATTACGATAATATTGATACTGCTGTAGATCTTAATGACAAAACAGAATTTGCCCGCGAACTGCTGGAAGCATCCAATAATACTAACGCGCCGGAAACAGGCAGCGGCTGGTTGGATGTAGACGATGATTTCAACGAAACATACATCAGGCAAAAGTTTATGGGGCAAGCTAGCGGTAAAACTTATGTTAGATTCGGAACGATTGTTCCGGACAGCGATCCTGTTACCGTGTCGGAGTGGTCAAACTGGGTAGAATATACGTTAAAATCTGATTTAGATAATACTACAACAGATTTAACAGAAAAAATTAATACAGTAGCTACTGACCTTGCTGGACATGAAGCCGACTATAACAACCCGCATAAAGTAACCGCCGAACAACTCGGATTAACAACGGTATATCAATATAAAGGCAGCGTTGCGACTTACGCAGATTTACCGACTACTGGGCAGAAAGTAGGCGACGTATGGAACATTGAAACCGCAGACCCCGACCACGGTATCAAAGCCGGTGATAATGTAGCGTGGGACGGTACACAATGGGATATTCTAGGCGGCAACCATGATTTAAGCGGCTATGCGACACTGGCGGGCGACAATGATTTTGCTGGCACAAACACTTTTGGAGCTTCTACTATATTCAACGGAATAACGCAAGTTAAAAATTATTTATACGTACGAAATTCAACTAATCCAGCAGGAGCAGCAGGACGTATCGTACTAGGTTATGCCCCTGATACAGCTAGCGGAATGACAAAGATAGAAGCCCTTGCTACAGGTAAATTAACTTATACCACTTTGCCGAATTTATCACATGAATTTTTGGCAGGAGATTATAGCCTTTTTTCAATCGCTGGAACGGAAGCATCTAGCACATTAACTTTAGGCGGTAAATCACTAGCAGAAAGCAACGCTACAGGAATCTCTTTAAAAAACATTCTTGCTCCAACAGCGGACAGCGACGGTGCTAACAAAAAATACGTTGACGACGCTGTAGCAGCAGGCGGGGGCGGTGGCGGCGGTGATGTTACTGCCGCGGGAGATAATAACTTTACAGGAACAAACACATTTAATAAACCTATAACAGTGAGGGACGGCGCACTTGCGGGCATTGGTGGAACTATCACATTAGGCATGAAGCCTAACAGCGCAACAACGCAAGCAAAGATAAATTCCACTACCACGGGAGCAATGTATTATACAGCCACAGAAGGACTGGCGCACTTTTTTAATGTTGGTGCAACAGAAGTTGCCACAGTGGGCGGGACTGAAACGACGGCTACACTTGACTTTTTAGCTAATCGTATTCTAGACTTCAACAATACGAATGGCTTACAAGTTGGAGCAGGAGCGACAGGCAACATCTATTTAAATCCGACAACAGCAGATACAAAAGGTAGTTTGCGACTTCGTAGTGTTGGCGCAATGGAGTTTAACGGCAACGAATTACATTTAAATAAAAACGGCGATTTTAACGGATTCAGCGACTTCATAAACATTAAATTCAATAACAACGCTATTATCACCTATTCAAATGCTTTTAAAAATCTAGGTATAAGAGCTATGGGGGACGATAATAAAGTTGAAATAGGCGTAGCGGCGGGAGCGTGGAACATCCAACTCCCGAATAACAACGGTGATGTAAGAATAGCGAACAGGCTTTACGTCGGCAACAAAAACGGTGTAGGTGCAGGTGTTATCAGTGCCGAAAATTCTGAACAATGTTTGTATTTTATGGGAACAGCCGAAAACACCTACTACGCAACTCCAAACACTGGTAATACAATTAGCTACCAAACGTCGGCGAATTGTTATCTAATTAACTGTTCGATTAATAATCCGTCGTCTTTAAACATGAATTTTTCAGGAATGAACTTCAAAGCGACGGTCGGTAGTAGCCCGTATATGTGCAAAACATTAACATTCTGGCTTGCTGTAGGTGCTACAGTGCCAACAGTAGCATGGACGTTCCCGACAGATAGCGCAGTATACTACCCGAAAGGCGTTGCGCCGGTATTAACTGCAAATGCTAACAATATCATAAATGTTATTGCAATTGTAGATGACACAGGTAGTTTTAGTATACAGGTTTGCGATAGTGTAGCATTGCCGTTTAGCGGTTAAAGAGGAGGATCTAAAATGTATAAAAAGATAGTCTACACTTATTTAGGTAATACTTATGATGACTTTGATAAAATCAAGAGGCTTTTACCAAATGTTTCGTGGCCGCTAAATCCGACCGATGAGCAATTAGAAAATTTTGGTGTTAAAAGAAGCGTTATTGATTTAGATTTGCAGGAAACAAAGGCGCAGAAAATTGCAGAACTTTACGCTATGTACGAAGCGGAACGCGATAGACCGACTGAGTATAAAGTTGGTGATACTACCTATTATTTTGACCGTCTGGAAGCAGATATTAACAAATTTAATTCTGCCTATAATGTTGCACTATTAAAAGGGGAGAATGGCTATGGCGTAAAAAATGCTGAAGGCGAAAGTCTATGGGTAATGCTATCAGCTTCTGATTTTCAAAGTGTACTGGTTAAGTCAGCAGCAGAGCAGTCTGCGGCTTACAATCGGTTTTATAGTCTGCGGAACAAAGTGCAAAACGGTAAGTCGGTAAGTGCAATTAAAAAAATAAAATGGACAACTAAAATTTAGGCGGTGCAAAGATGGTTGAAATGGCAATGGCCTCAATAACAATCTTTAGCTTTTTATTTGGCATAGTAGGTTTTGTATTTAAGATTTGGATAATAAATCCTTTGTCTACAGCAATAGAGAACCTCCAAAAGACTGTTGACGCTTTAGCTAAGACTATTAATAGGGAACAAGAACGTACAACAGATTTAAAAATAAAATTTGCTGAGATTGATCAGAGGGCAAAATCTGCACATAACAGGATTGATGAAGTTGGCGAACGTCTATTACTGGTAGAAAACAAATGTAATAACTGTTCATGTAAGGATAAGTGATATTTATGTTTGAGAAAATAAAAAACTTAATAGTGAGTGCCAGAAATAAAGTAGCCTCAATGTCGCCAAAAATAATGGCTGTCATTGTAGGCTATTTTATTGCAGTCGTTTTGCTGGTACTGACCTATTACGCTGCATGGATGTATATGTGGTTATGGCTAGATAAGATTATTATGTCTGACCTGCTGGCGTTGATACGTGAGATCACAGGTCCGGCTATGGTTGCATTTGTGACCTTTATAGCTACAAGTTTAGTAGATAAAGACGGGGACGGTGTCCCTGACAAGTTTGAACAGGAGGCAGAGAATAATGGTGACAAAAAGAATCACTTTAGATGAGCTGCGGCAGTTAGCAGCAAGGGCTAGAGGTAATATTGATAAGATCTATCTACACTGGTCAGCTGGTAATTATCACCAGTTTTTTAGTGACTATCACTTAAACATTGACAGCGACGGCGCTGTTATGGCGACAACAGACGATTTGACTGAATATAAGGCTCATACATGGCGGCGCAATTCTAGAGCTATTGGGATTGCTTTAGCTTGTTGTGTAGATGCTGTAGCCTATGCTGATGGTCGTGTCGATTTTGGCAACGTGCCACCGACAGAGTTACAGATAGATAGTATGGCAAAAGTTGTAGCTGTACTGTGTGAGGAGCTTGGATTGGACATTAATGCCGATACCGTAATGACACATGCAGAAGCAGCAGACTTAGATGACTACGGCCCGGCAACTACTTTTGAACGCTGGGACTTGTGGAAATTATCTGATTTACCGGGCGATGGAGTACTAAAGCCAGGCGGTGATGTAATTCGTGGTAAGGCGATCTGGTGGCATCATAATTGGTAAACTAACTATTTCCAAAATAGAAATAGTTGAAAGGAGGTTTGACCATGGAAAAGATTAAAGAGTATATCACTAGCAAACTTTTTTGGATTGGTATGATTATCGGTTTTACTTTAGGCGCATTGCATAATTATTTTGGGCTGTAGGTTTCAAGTTCTTTCAAGTAGTTTCAAGTAAAGTTTTCATACGATTTTCGTTTGATTATCGTGCGATTTAAGTTGCTAAAAAAACGCGCGCTAAAATTAAAACTAACGAGAAACGGCAGAGCAGCGTCGTTTTTAACATGCTGGCAATTTGCTGTTTCTCGTTTTATATCGTACGATTTTCGTGCGAAAGTAGAGTTTGATATGTATTTGTAAATTAAATTTACAAATAAAAAACTTGCTGTTTTATTGACATTGGGGGGATATGTAGCGTAAACTATACATAACAAGAGAATACCAAAAGGAGATATCGCAATTTGGCGATTTTTATTTTTAGCAATTTGCGAATAGGTTTATTTTGTGTACCCTTTTTTCTATTAGGATAGTAGGGGAGGAGTAGTTATGGCTACAAGTAGTTTCATGAAAGAGTTTTCTGTTAATAAGAAAAATGCTGTTAGATACGCAGATGCAATCAAAAATAGCAGGAATGTTACGTTTCAGCAAAATCATAAAGTTGAATGTATAAAACGTGAAAAACTCAGTTCGTTTTTGAATGGAGTAAAAAAATAATGGGGTATAGTATTCTGCATCTTGGCGATGTACTTGACGTTCTGGAAGACGAAACGGAATGTAAAGGTATACTCGCCAATTTTTCATGCCCATTTGATGAAGATATTGAATATTTTCTAAAAGATAAAGCAATAATAAATCAGAAAATGGGGTTATCTCGTACATATCTTGTTTATGCAAGATATAAGAATGAAAACGTATTGGCTGGATATTTCGCTATTACAGTAAAACCTCTGATAGTAAGAAGTAAAGTTTCAGGTGTTGTAAGAAAAAAGATAACTGGGTTTAGAAGCAAGGAACCTAGCGAGGTTTCGGTATTTTTGATTGGTCAGCTATCTAAAAACTTTGCTAATGGTTATGCCAAAATTCCTTTGATAACGGGACGAGAACTTTTAGGTTTAGCAATGGGGCAAATATTAAAAATCCGGCATCTAATAGGCGGCAGGGTTATATTGGTGGAGTGTAGAGACGAGCCCCATCTTAGACGATTTTATGAAGATAATGGATTTGAGTTCGTTGAACAAGATGGAAGAGATGGACTACTAAAATACATAATAGAGGCTAGCAAGGTTACAGTCGAATAAGTTTGTTAAGCACTTTGCAAATTACGCAGAGTGCTTTTTGGTACTATAAAAAGCGTAAGTGTAGAACACCGATAGGTGCTCCGCATTTGCGTTTTTTCTTTTCTATGGAGGAATAGTATGTATGAAAAAATCAAAAGTTGGATATCTAATAATCGCTTCCTTATTGGTCTGGGTGTTGGCGCAGTTCTTTTTCTTGCCTACCTGTTCAGCCGAGCCGGCATACATGATAACGGAAAGCGAGCTGGTGACACTGGAAAAAAACTCAACCAGGCAATTAGAAATCAGCAGGAAATTAGCGCTGGAATTACAGATAGCAAGGGAACAGCAGACGCTATCGGATCAAGCATCGAGCGAAGCCAAACTGCAAATAGATCAGCTGCAGAAGCAGTTGACAGAGCTGGAAGCCTGGTCGAAGAAGCAGGAAGAATTGCAGCAGAAAATCTTGAAATCCTTGCCACCGTCCGCGCCAGGGGTTCTGCGGGAGATCGGAGCCAAGATTGATATTGATCACTACGTTACAGGTATCAGCTACGGAGTGAGCCGATTGATAGGATCCAAGTATCTGGGTCTGCGTGGCGAATATGATTGGCAAGATAAAAAAGCCGGTGTATGGGTGACATACGCATACTAAAAGGAAAAAGCCTACTGATTACGTAGGCTTAATATGATAAAATTTAATGGGAGTCAAATGGGAGTTTATGACTTTGTTTCTTCACGAAAAAATGCGGGTTTTCGCGGTTGCTAAAACAAGCGCTATAATGCTGCTAGCGACATAAAATCAAGCTTTTTTTAAGGCTTGTGGCTGGAAATGGCATTCAAGAGGTCAGCGGTTCGATCCCGCTTGTCTCCACCAATTGAAAATGTAGAATCCATGCAGACTTTACGGTTTGCATGGATTTTTTGTTTTGAAAATAAATGGGTTGGCATTGAAAGTTGAATGGCAAAAATATAAAATTATCGTAATAAAGGCAGGCTTCCAGTAAGTTTAGCAACCTTCTTTTTTGAGCCGCAGATTGCAAGACCAAAATATTTTAAAGCGCTTTCCGGTACTTGAGTCATTTTTTGAGTAAAATCATCATAAGTTTTACAGCTCTGCGCTAAATCAGAAAAATCAACAACGAGCAGGTCATGAAAATCGTCTTGATAGAGTTGTTCCCTGATATATTTAAGTTTTTCTGCAGAGCTTTTCAAGACAGGAACAGGGAATTTGATAATGCCGAGATGACTCTTTTCTGTCTGATCGATTACATCAGGACCGACTGCTTCAGGCATGGTTTTGCCTAGGGTTATCCCCAAGATCACAGCAGTATTTGCAATAATTCCTAACGGCAGCTCTTCGTCAACGACGATGACACATTTTTCATTTTGCAGATTCATAATAAGCCTCTTTTCTATACAATGTTTTATAAGCTCCAAGCATTACAAAACTATTGTAACGATAAAGTAAAGAGGTGTCTTGTAGAATATTGGCAATGACCAAAATATTACGTTGATATATTAGAATAGTGATTATAAAAACTAAAAATTTGACGACGCTAAAAAACAGGGAGCACGATTTGTCTTAAATCTCTTTATAGCCATCTTCCAAAAGATCAAGTTTACCCGTATGGGGGTCAATGATAAGTCCGTGGATAGGTATATCATTGGGAATAAAAGGATTTGCCTTAAGTTTTTTAATGACTGTAAGTACATTTTTGGTGGGGTCGGTGTAAGGATCAAGCCAAACTTGAAAATCTTTTTCAATCAGTTTTAATTGCTGTTCTGAGACGCCTCTGCTTCTCATATTATGTAATATGTCTTTTGATGATGTCAGAGCGACACCGCAATCATAATGTCCGACTATGAAAATTTCTTTGATATCAAAAACATAGATGGTTAGCAAAAGACTTTTTACGGTTTCTCCCATTTCTCCGATTAAAGAGGTTCCGGCATTTTGAATTATTTTTGCATCGCCTCGGTGGATGCCCAGTGCTTTGTTGATCAGTTCAACAAGTCTGGTGTCCATACAAGTGAGCAGGGCAAACTTTTTCTGCGGATATTTGGATATTTCTTTTGTATACTTGTTATTTGCCAAAAATTCATGGTTGTTTGTCAATATCTCTTGTAGCAGCGTTGCCATTTTATCGCATCCCCTCGGTTTTTGCACTTTTTTAAATGAAGTGTATTTTATTTAAGATTATCAGTGAAATTGTCATATGTTTATTTTATCATTTATCAACTGTTTTTGAAATGAAAGATATTTAGTAAGGTTTTGTTTACATTTGTCTATACAGAAGTGGAATTATTAAAATACGTGCATTATTGTACTTAGCATAGAAATATAAAACACCGCAGATTTCTGCGGTGTTTTATATTTTAATTATCAATAGATTATTTTGCAGTATTTTTAGTTATCTGCAACAAGTAATTTTTCATAGTTTTCCAGCTGCATAGGACGGTAAAAATAAAATCCCTGCGAATATTTACAGCCAATTTCCTGTAGTGTTATGGATTGTGCCTGTGTTTCAACACCTTCACAGATTACCTGCATACCAAGCTCTCCGGCCATATGGATTACGTTGCCGACAACTATTTTTTCACGCATACCTGCAACTCCGTGGCTTACAAAGCTGCGGTCTAGTTTTAAAACATCTGCAGTCAGTTGCTGTAATTGACCTAAAGATGAATAACCGGAGCCGAAATCGTCAATGGCTATTTTGAATTGCATTTCTTTAAGTATCTGAAAAACCTCTGCAATAGTCGTTGATTCTTCCAATAGGACACTTTCGGTTATTTCCAATTCTAAAAGATGGTGCGGAACATTCCAACGGTCAGCGATTTCACAGATTCGTGCAGGGAAATCACTTTGTTGAAAATGTAGTCTTGAAAAATTGCAGGAAACAGGGAAAAGCGGATAGCCTTTTTCTGACCAAGTGCGCATTGTTTTACAAACTTCTTCAAACAGCCACAAGTCAACTTTTTTAACCATACCGTTTTTCTCAAAGATAGGGATAAATACGCCTGGCATCAGAAAACCTTTGTCAGGATGGTTCCAGCGAATTAAAGCTTCGCTTCCTATAATGGAGCCATCTTTCATAGAAACCTTGGGCTGATAATAGACTACAAATTCATTTTCCTGCAGAGCCTGATCTAAGCGGCTTTCCAACTGTTGTGCTAAAAGTGCCTGAGCACGCATTTTTTCATCATATAAAACAATAAAACTGCCTGGAGTATCTTTTGCGTAGCGTCTTGAATAATTGGCTAAATCAAGTTTTTGATGAAGGTCAATAGTAGCATTTTTTTCAATCAGACAAACACCAAATACGAAATCAATTTTATAAGGAATATCGGTTTTCGCTTTACGCCAGCAATTCAGCTTTTTAACAAAGTTTTGCATGCGTTTGTCTAAGTGTTCCCAGCAATTATACTTTAGCAGGAGAGCAAAATGGTCGGAGGATATCCTTCCGCAGAATTCATCATCTTCCAGGATTTCCTGTAATATTTTACCGCTGGCTTGCAGTACCTGATCACCCGTAGCAAAACCAAAGTTATCGTTGATAAATTTAAACTGACAAATATCACTGTAGAGTAAAACAAATGACTGCTGTTTTTTGGGGGGATTATTTTCTTCCTTCTTTTTCCAGAAACCATTATAAAGTACAACAAAAGACTGTTGTTTGGAGGGAGTGTTATTTTCTTCCCATTTCTGATAGAATCCGTTCATATTATAAAGACCGGTCAGTTCATCCTTATACAGCAGATCCTGAATACGGCGGTTACTGCGTAAAGCGTTTCTTAAATTACTGCCTATCAGCAGAATTATTATGCTCAGGACCAGTATCACAATACAGCCTACCTGCCAAAGATGCTGCTCAATAAATTCCAGCATACTGACTTCTTTGGTATTGGCAGAATGCGTTACAAGATAGGCGTCTACCTGCTCTGTAGGAAGATATTGGATACACTTATTAATGATCGAAAACAACTTCGGATCGCCCGACGCAGATAATCCTACACACATTTCATTGATTGGCTGAGCTAAGGTTATAGTGCGCATACCCTGGTAAGCTGATCTGCTTAGATAAGCGCCGGCAACATGAGTGTTTGTACAGGCAGCATCAGCTTTATTGTGCAAAACTGCGTTAAGACAGTCTTCGATAGAAGGATAGTATTTGAAGGTATAATATGGATTTGCTGCCTTGATAGCTTCAGAAAGCTGATACCCTTGAGGCAAAGCAATTACTTCCAATTTATCTGAATCGTATCTGGTGATCATTGAGGTAGGTGCACGTAGATAATAAAGTGTGGAATTGATATTGTTTCTACCGTCCCAAAGGTAATCACCGTCAGATAAAGCCAAAGCAGATATTTTCCCCTGCTGTAAAAGTTGCAGAGCTTCAGTTTGATTATGTGCTTCAAATTCAAAACGCAGACCGCTGTTTTTGGCAATAAATTCAAAAATATCTGCAGTTACGCCAGTAATTTGCCCGCTTTTTTTACTCTGGTATGTTAAAGGCGCAAAAGAAGGGTCATAAGATACTAATATCGGTGCAGCCTGTTTTATATATTGGAGTTCTTCTTTAGTAAAAACAGGCTTTTGGTTAACGCTTGGGGCAAGATACTTATCATACAAATCCCGGCTGTAACCAGGATTAGCCAATAGAATATTATTCATGGCCTTGTTGATTTCAGACAGTAACTCGGGATTTGTCTTGGTTACGGCAAAATATAAAGGACTGGGAGAAAACTGGGCTACACTGCGGAAAGTACTGTTTTTTCCAAGGTGGGTAATGGCAACACCGTCCAGTGTACCATTATCAAGTGCCTCTAAAAGTACACTTGTTTCGTCATAATCAATAATATTTAAAACAAGATTATGCTCACGGCAAAAACTTTTAAACCTTTCGCCGTCTACTCCGCCGCGGATAATGCCGACATTCATGCCCTGGAAAGCTTTAAAATCTTCATAATCATAGCGTGGATCATTCATACGAACGTTTAGGGTAGTATAAATACTGCACATTGGTTGGCCGGAAAAGAAAATTTCCTCTGCCCGCTGTTCTGAATGATAAACTGCCGGCAGCAGATCGATTTCACCTTTAACCAGCATATCATATGCAGCATTCCAGCTTGCAATATCAACCATTTCGAAAGGAAGTCCTGATTGTTTGGAAATTTTTTGTAGATATTCAATATTATATCCGCTATATTCTCCGCTTTGACTTTTGGACATATAGTCGCCGTCCTCATAATAGCCTACTTTAATAGGACTTGCATCTGCGGCTGCGGATAGTGGTGGCAGCACCAGAACAAACAATAACATGACTGTAAAAAATAAAGCTATTGTTTGTTTGATCTTGGTATTCATATATATACCTCGTCCATAATTACCTAATTTTTACTGCAATAAGATTAAAATAATTTGTTATAATATAAATATTGTATCATTAATAATAGAAATTTTCTATATTTTGTTATGGTTTTATAGTATAAAAATATATTAGTTTTTTTATAGTGGTTTGTTAGCTTTTAGTAAGTTATTATAGAAATTGACAAACGATTTGGAACGGGTAATAGAAGCTTGCAGCATAAATCAGAAAAGTCTGCAGTTAAAATAAATAGAATCAGCACATAATCTCTGATAGTCTTTTGATTAAAATATAAATTCTAATAAATGTATAATAAAATACATATAATTTAATTATTTTTAATATTATTATTCGAAATAATTGCTTTTTTGAATCATTAGTAGGATAATAGATTAAAATAGAAACTAAAATTTATAATAGGTATTATTATGACTGGAAGAGTGGGGAGATGGACAGGGGTGAAAAAAGAAGTTGTAATTATGCTTTATGTCTTGTCTCAGACTATCGGATGTTATGCTGCTAACCAGCTTCCAAGCAGTGACGTCCAGCAGAATGGGATGTCTGATAATATGCTTAATAATCAGCGTGTCGTTGTACATAAAGATGATATTTCGGAACATGCGGAAAAATCGCAGTCGATGGTGTATGTTAAAAGATTCCAACTTGATGTTAGTGGAATAGATGAGTGTTTGCCCCCCCCCAAGGCACTTTTGGGAAAATACAGTGGACGTAATTTGGCTGTTAACGATTTGCAGCAGTTGACGAAAGCTTTATCTGTCTATTACAGAAAACAGGGATATCCTGTGGCAACTGCATTTTTACCTCGGCAGGATATTGTGGCTGGTATTGTAACAATTAAGGTTTTTCCTGGGGTATTGGATAAGTTAAGAGTGAAAAATTCTACAAGTCTTGAAGATCGTTTTGTGGAAGGGTTTTTAAAAAATTTATATGCTGGTATGCAGTTACGCAGTGATATTTTAGAAATGACGCTGAATAATCTGAATGCATTGCCCGGTGTGCAGGCCAAAGGTATTTTAGAGCCTGGTGATAAGATTGGCAGCAGCAGTTTAACAATTGTTTTAGGGGCATCGCCAATTGTGGAAGGCGCTGTTTATACTGACAATTATGGCGGTAAATATTCGGGACGTTACCGTTACGGAATGCAGGTCATTGTTAATGAGCCGCTGCGCAGCGGGGACAGGCTTGTTATTGGCGGGATGCTTAGTAATGAGAAGATGAAAAATTATAATTTAGGCTATGAAACAGCGGTTAATAGAACGGGAGGTCGTTTAGGTATCAGCTGCGCGGAGTCGGATTATACTTTAGGGGATTATTTTACGCAGGCAGGTGCTGTAGGAACGGCTAAAACGGTGAGCCTATATGGTTCGCAGCCTTTAAGCGGCAGGAAATCCGGAAATTTACGGTTGATTTACGGCTATGAGCATAACCGTTTGAATGATGAACTGCGTGTTTTTGATTATACGGCACGTAAAAGCAGTGATGTGTTTCATCTTGGACTGACTGGAAGTCTGCAAAGTGCTGTTAGTTATAGTGGTTACAGTGCTGTCTTACGTGCCGGTAATTTAAAGCTGCGCAGCGGGGAAGCTCAGGCTGCTGATGAATTCAGCAGGACGGAAGGCGGCTTTAGCCGCTTTAATTTTGATGTTAATCATGTCAGTAAATTAAGCAAAGTGACACAGTTCTATATTTTTGCACATGGACAGCTAGCAAACCGCAATCTAGACAGCAGTGAACAGTTTTATCTGGGGGGTGCTGATGCGGTGCGAGCCTATCCGCAGGGTGAAGCAGGCGGTGACAGCGGTTATCAGGCAACGGCAGAATTAAGGTATCAAACTCCGGTCAAAGGTATGAGTATGACGTTGTTTGCTGATGTAGGTGAGGTTTTGGCACGAAAGGACGGAGATACCTCCGATCCGCATCGCAGGCTGGCAGGTTGGGGTATTGGCGCAGTTTATAGCTTGGATCGCAGCTTGTACGCAAGACTGGATTATGCACGCAAGATAAAGGGTGAATCTTATCGCAGTGAGGCGGAAGATAAAAACGGCAGGTTATGGTTCAGGTTATACAAATTGTTTTAAGAATATCGTGAGCGGAAAAGAGCGGATTAAGATGAAAAACAGGCAGAGACTAGGGAAAACAACGGTCGCTATAGTAGTTAGCACTTTGGCTTTTTCTAATTGCGCATGGGGATTGCCACAGGGTGGGACGGTAGTTACTGGTAACGGCAGTTATACGTCCAGCGGTAATCAGATGGATATTACCGGTACAGGCAACGTGTCGGTAAAGTGGGATAGTTTTAATGTTGCTGCTGGAGAAACGGTAAATTTTAAGAATATGAACGCTATTTTGAATTATGTTACCGGCAGACAGGGCAGTGAGATTTTTGGCGCTTTGAATGGACAAGGGGTACATGTTTTTTTGATCAATCCCAATGGGATTTTGTTTGGTAAAACGGCACAGGTAAATGTTGGTTCGCTGACGGCTTCTACTAAGAGCTTATCTGATGTCGATACAGCTTTACAAAATTTTAAAAACAGCGCTGGTATCAGTGATTTTGGGATAGCGGGAACTGCTGAGCTTGTCAATATGGGTAAACTGGAAGCAGACACACTGCGTTTTGAGGGCAGCCGTATCGTTTTAGATACTGATAATATAAAATTGGGCGGAGATGATTTTGACGGCAGCAATGCTGTTATTAACGGAGATTTTGCCAATGGTAACGTTGTGTTGGGGTATACCGCTCATGATGCTAACGGTTATGCAGGTAAGGATAAAAATTTTGATATCAATGGCGGAGCTCAGAGTGTAAAAGGTTATATGTGGGTGACAAATGCTGAGCAGCTGCAGGACATTAATACTAATCTAAGCGGCAATTATGCTTTAAAAAATGATATTGATGCTAGCAGCATTAATAGTTTTATACCCATCAGCGCTGACAGTACGTTTAAAGGAACCTTTGACGGTCTGGAGAATGAGATAAAAAATGTAATTGTAAATGGTGGAAATGGAAGCTACAAAGGGTTGTTCGGACAAACTGCAAGTGGCAGTGTAATCAGAAATCTTACTTTATCCAATTGTAATATTAGTGGATACCAGGCTGTTGGAGCAGTTGTAGGTCAGAATAACGGGTTAATTGAAAATGTTGCAGTAAGTGGTATTGTTTCAGGAACAAGTAAATATACCGGAGGTATTGTTGGCATTAATGCAGGAATAATAAAGAATGCTGAAGTTGATATAACAGTAAATAATACTAGCGGCGGTTATTCCGGCGGCATTACAGGGTATAATTATAAGGGTCTTGGGGAGATTGATGGTATAGTTGGCAAGATAAAAGTTATTAATAGTACGGGTGGTTATACAGGGGGCATAGTTGGCTATAATGCTGGAAGTGTTAAAAATGTAGATGCAGAAATTGATTTGACTGGCGGCGGTGTTGGGATAGGTGGTATTGCTGGACAAAATACTTCTACAGGTACTATTGATGGAATTTTACTAAAAGGAAAAATTGATGCTGGAAATAATAGTGCTGTAGGTGGTATTGCCGGAGCTAATACAGGTATTATAAATAGTGTCCATAACTATGCTTCTGTTAGTGGCAATAGTACTGTTGGAGGAATTGTTGGACAGAATAATGGGAATATCTCTGACGGTATCAATGATGGAAGTATTAAGGGAAATGAACTTGTCGGCGGGATTTGTGGACAAAATAAAGTAAATGGTTATGTATATAATATTGAAAATAGAGGTTTTGTAGGCGGAGCTCGTGAAGTAGGCGGAGCTATTGGTGAAAATAACGGAACTGTGAGCAAAGCGCTTAATAAAGGAAGTGTTTTTGTAACCGATGGTGTGAGTGTTGGTTCAAGCTATTATATTGGTGGTGTACTAGGTTATAATGATGCTGAAGGTTCCAACTATGTCAGTGAATTAAAAAATGAAGGTACAGTAAAAGGTTATAGTTATGTCGGCGGTGTTATTGGCTGTAATGCTTCTGGACAAATAATTGTCGATGCCATCAACAATGGTAACATTAGCGGATTAGATAGTGTTGGGGGAATTTTAGGATATTATTATTGTGATGATGATATGCTTTTAGAGAATACCAATAATTCAGGGACAATAACAGGAAGAACAGCAGTAGGCGGTATTGTTGGTATGGGGGGCGGCGTGTCTATGTCAGGACCTCCCAGTGCCGGTATTGGATGTGTATCTGTCAGTAGGGCTGAAAACAGTGGTGCTGTTAGCGGTAGCGGTAATAGTGTTGGTGGGATTATAGGAGTAGGTACATCTTCTAAAAGCATTGATAATGTGTTAAATACAGGTACAGTCCAAGGCAGGGACCAGGTAGGCGGAATTATTGGTAATTCTGTTGAAGGGATAGTAGAGAATGCACTGAATTTAGGGCAGGTCATTGCTGCAGACGGTAATGCACAGTATTGTGGTGGGATAGTAGGATGGGGACCAGGTGCAATTGTTTCTGATAAGGCTGTTTATGCGACGACCGATAAAGATGGCAATACTTACGATATTTCTAAGTATAACGACAAAGGTGTTGGCAAGGCTTATGCAGATATCTTTCCGGCACCGCCACTACCGCCTGATCCACCAGAACTGTCTGAAGATGAGCATGATATTACTAAACTGCCTGAATTTGAGGATAATTATCATAGTAGCAGCTCTGCTGTAACTTCTGAGCTGCATACCCCTGTAATAATAAATCCAAGTGGTGAAAACACGAATATTGGTGTCGGAACAATTGAAATACATAACAGTGATGACAGCCTGAATGCAAGTGGTTCTGGCAGCAGTTTTAGTGCTGGTTTCGAGAATATTTTAGATGGTGCCGGTCAGGAAGAACAAGCTGACAGCAATTCTCGCAGTTCCGATACAGGCGATGTGCAAGGTAGTCAGATGGATAATCTGGCTGGTGGTAACGATACTGATTTGAGTATGTCTTCTGATAGTGATACCGAAGATCAGGACGAATAGAATAACGAAGAAAAGTAATTAAAAACTCACATCTTCCGGGGTGTGAGTTTTTAATTACTCGTAATTCGCATATTGCTTTTCTGAAAACCACTTATTTGTACGGTGAGTACTAATAAGTAGAACTATAGCTATAACAAGCCGTAATTTTATATAAAATATATAATTATTTCATATAAATAGCAAAATATTTGAAATATAAAAAATAATAAAATTCATTAATTTTAAGTGCATTTACATATTTAAAGACATATAATTTCTTTGCATGTATAATTTTATTTTGTATAAATGAGTAATATAGTGCACGTATGTGCTGTATTTTATACAGCAAATGCATTTTTTTTGTAAGATAATAAGTATAAAACCAATATCTATAAAAGTTTAATTGTTAAGGTGAAAAAAGTCATGTTTGCTGAGAAATATAGAAGTATAGGCTTAAATATTTTATATTACAGAAGACTGAAAGGTTTAAGTCAGGAAGCATTGTCTATTAAAGCCGGTTTGACCCGTTCCTATATATCAAAAATAGAACGTGGTGCTGCCAGATGCGGTTTGGAAGTATTTTTTCTTATTGCACAGGCACTTGAGGTAGATCCGGCTGAACTTATCAGCGATCTGCCGCCAGGAACAGAATCGGCGCAAAAATAAATTTATTTAGTAACAGGTGATGAAGGAGGTATCTTTATGAATCCCGATTATAAGGAAATTGGTAAGAATATCAGGTTAATGCGTATCAGACACGGTATCAGTCAAAGTGAACTTGCTCAGCGTTTAGATGTTTCGCAGACGCATATGAGCAACCTTGAGCACGGCCGCGTCAGTGTCAGTCTGAGGGTATTGCTACGTTTGGCGCATTTCTTTAAGTGCAGTGTAGATACGCTGCTTGGCAGTGTTTTACAGGGACATGTTGTACCGGAAGTAAATAATGACGGTTACGATATTGAGGATCTGGCTTTGTTGCTGAAGGTTTTGAAACAAAAAAGAGTAGAAGTGATGTAAACAAAATACGAAAGGCTGCCGCAGTTTTTAATTGCGGCAGCCTTTTTTATGATAATTATTTGCATTGCAGCCATTCGCTGATGACGGCAAATAATTCTTCTAGATGAAACGGTTTGGTAATATGAGCATTCATTCCTGCTTCACGTTCTTTTTTGATGTCATCCAGGAAGGCATTGGCAGTCATAGCAACGATCGGTAGGCTCTTTACATCCTTGCGTGATAGTTTGCGGATTGCTTTGGTTGCATCGTACCCATTGAGTTTAGGCATTTGTACATCCATGAAAACAAGATCGTAATGGTTTTCAGGTGCCTGAGCAATTTTTGTCAGTGCTGCAGCACCGTCAGTGGCCTCTTCTATCATGGCACCGGTCATACCAATCAACTCACAGGCGATTTCCATATTGAGCGGATTGTCTTCAACAAGAAGTATCCGCTTGCCGCTGCAGTTAGGTTCATTAGCAGCAGATGGCAGCAGATGCTGTGTTCTGGTTGTGTTTGTCTGATGCATTTTGTTGAGTACCTGTGCAAGGTTAGTAGCAAACAGAGGCAGAATCAGGAGTGCGTCAAAAGAATAGTCTTTAATGGTCTGGCTGAGATCGGAAAAGGTGATTGCCAAAGCTATCTTTAATGTTGATGACAGTTGGCGTAATCCGTTTAACATTGTTTCCAGATCCAGCTGTGGGTTATAGACTATGATTGCTGTCGTATAGTCACTGCTTGTTTTTATGGCAGCTGCTAGTTTGTTATTTGCTTCTTTAAGACTGTGTACTGCTTGACCGGTAATTTGCAGTTGCTGTAGCTGCTGCAGGATATTAGAGGCATAAGTTTGATCATGGTCGATGACCAGGGCCTGCAGTTCGGAATGAATGGCAGAAACCGGGACGGGCTGCTTGTCAGCCAGCTTCAGTGGCAGGGTGACTGTAAAGGTGGTTCCAGAGCCTGCAGCACTGGTGACTTCAATAGTACCACCCATCAAATCAACAATATTTTTAGTGATAGCCATACCCAGGCCTGTGCCTTCAATACTATCAGTATTTGAGGTTTGGGAACGTTCGAAGGGAGTGAACAGGTGCGGCAGAAATTCCTGGTCCATGCCAATGCCGTTATCGCTGAAAACAAAACGAAAGTGTCCATACCCTGTTGGCGCCAGCGTTAATTGCTTGATCTCGAGTTTGAGCTTTCCTCCTCGAGGCGTAAATTTGATAGAATTGCTGAGGATATTAGTGAAGATTTGATTAAGGCGTACAGTGTCACCCAGCAGATATTCGTCACTGATATTATATGTCTCTACATGCAGTTCGTGCTGGTGTTCTTTTAACTGTGGATTGATGAGTGAGATCAGATTGTGAATAAGCTCAGCCAGATTGAGCGGCGATTCCTTAAGTGATAATTTGCCGCTTTCGATCTTAGACATATCGAGAATATCATTTATGAGCTCTAAAAGATGATTGGAAGCCAGCTCGATTTTGCTGAGGCAGCTGTTAATACGAACAGGATCGTGCAGGTATTGCTGCGCGATTGTAGTCATACCGATGATGGCGTTCATTGGAGTACGGATATCGTGGCTCATATTTGACAAAAAAGCGCTTTTGGCGGTATTGGCCTTTTCGGCAGAAAGCAGGGCAGCTTTTAATGCCTGCTGTTGTCTTTCGTAGGCCAGTTTTTGTGTATGGATATTCCGGAAAGCGATAACGCAGCCTGTGATAGTTCCTTCGGTATTTTTAATGGCCTGAGCTTCCAGACGTACCCATTCGTATTTGTCGTTGGCAAAACGCCGCAGCAACTCTATTTCGACAGAGTTTTTATTGTTTTGAGTCAATGTTGTATAAATATTTTCTAAAGCAAAAGCCTCTGATAACTGTTTGCGGAATTTCACATGAACAAAATTATTGACGAAGGTAGTCCAGGCTTCGGTATGATCTTCTAATCCTTTCAGCATATTGGCAGTGATGATTTCGGTAAGCCGCAGAATATAAAATCTATGTTCCTGCAGGTCGACATAATAGACTGCATAGTACATTTCAGCCAGCGCATTGGCGATATTATGATGGCGCATTCTGTCGGCGCTGAGTAATGCAAGTTCATGTTCCTGCTGTTTTTTATCGTCGATGTTACGCAGCAGCAGCATGATTTTTTCGCCTTCGATTGTAGATATCCTGGTACTGTAATAGGTATAATAGTGAAGTTTTTTGTTTTTATCCCAAATACGCAGTTCACCTTCGGCATAGGTTTGTCTGCTGTAAAGTTTGGCATCAAAGATGCCTGACAGAAGCGCTTTATCACTGTCCAGCAGCTGTTGGTGGAATTGGGCATAGAAATCACGGTAACGGCCACGTTTTTGCAGCGAGAGTATCTCTTCCGAATAATGGATACAGTTATAACCCTGATGCTCCATATCGACGCTGATTGCCAGTGCATACATATGCGCAACTGCCATTTTGGCAGTTTTTTCACTGAGTGAATGTTCGACTTTCTGGGTCAGGTCTTCAAAGGCCAGTACCGCATAAGGATAAGCGTCAGAGTAGCCTGGTGCCGGAATGATCTTGACACTGAGCCAAAACCCCTGCTTATTTTTAAAAATATGCTCAATCCGGTTATTATCGTTGGCAAACTGGTCAATGATGTAGGTGCTGTTGGTAATTTTTAAGAGTGTCTGCTGCCATTTAGGGTCTACAAATTCGTTTACATACATAGAAAACTGTTTATCATAGCATTCTTCCATATGTACGATTTTTTTGAACTGTTCTGGCACACGCAGGCCGCGTAAAGTGTTATTACTTAGATTAACAAGGTAAACTGCATAATATTCTTCACTTAACTGAGCGATCCAGGCGGTCTGTTCGCGTTGGCTCAACTCAAATTGTTTTTGTTTTTCAATATTGCGGTAGCATCATAATACTTTCAGGTGCCCGGTTTGAGCATCAATAGTAGATACGAGATGAGTTTCAATCCATTCAAAGCTATCTGGCGCAACAAGACGGCGCAGTTCGCCAACGATATGCATATTTTCCTGCGGCATATTCTGACGCAGGCTCTTTGTTGAAGTCAGTTCCCAGAATTTCTGCCGGTCTTCAGGATGGATAAGCATTTTACCGTAAAGATCATTGGCCTGAGTAAAGTCGCCGGCATGAGGAAATGCCGAAGCACAAGGGCCGAGCTTCGGAGAAATATAACGGTCGTCGACAAGATCAATAACTACATATTCGTCAAAGAGAACATCGATGCCCTGCAGGAGATCTTTGGAATGGTCGTGCCTGATCTTGACTTCGCCGGCAAAAATATGAGGTGTGACAGAGATTGCTAAGGCAGGAATCTGTCTGCCCTCATCGTCCCAAAGAGTTCTTTTCACTCGGACATCTACGTTGCTTCCTAAAATAGATTTTTCAGCAAAATACTGATAATCACCCTGATGAAAATTGACGGCATCAAAGCTGAGAGTGTCAGGATGATAGAATACACCTCTCCTGAAACCTGCTTTTGCAGCAGTCTGATTGCAGTAAAGTATCTGCAGAGTTGACTGATCTACGACGAATAATGTTAGATTACTGATATCGTTGATAAGTTTGAGGACGTTTCTTTCGGAATTCATTATAAATACCTTCCGTATCCTTTATAATTGAAGGAAAACTTTTATAAACTAATTATAATATAAAAATATAATAAAGTGAAACAAATATTGTGGTGATTATTACAATTAAAACAAACTCCCTAGACATATTTGCCCAGGGAGTTTGTTTTAATTTTCAGCAGTACCTAATATTTCGTTGGCTAAGGCAGAAAGGCTTTTGTGATCCAACTCAGCAAAGAACAATTGTCGGGAAGGATGGGGTGTCATTTTTTTTGGACAAAGCGGCGTTGTATTCGGCGCCGCGCTTAAAGTCTGTTTGCTGGCATTCCAGCTCGCTTTGGCAATCTGCAAAAAGTCCGGCGCCTTTTTCTGTATTGACGAGGACCAGCGTAACACCCTTATCGTCATCAAAAAGCGGGAAATGCTTATTGACGCCCCAATAGTCGGCTATCGTCAGATCAGCCAGGCTGTGTTTATTGTTAAAAGCGCAGTCGGAACAGGAAGGGCGAGTACTGACATTATTCAGGAATAAACGCATATATGGACCGCGGCGTTTATGTGTTGCAAAGATATGGTTTTCAGTTTGAAAAACGATATTAAAGCGTTTCCAACCGGGAGTTTTATCGCGGAAATTGACTTTTATTACCGGTGATGACGAAAGCTCGGTGACTTCGTCCAGTCGTTTCTGGTAGACTTTGGGACTGGGAACCCCATGGCAGACTACGTCAATGGTATAAAGCCTTTCATAGTCTTTACGCAGATATCCTTTCAAGCCTCCGATCTGGCACGGCGTACCGCTGAATAAAACAGTATGGCCTGCCTGAAGCAGTTTTTCGGCGTCCTGGTAGGTAGTGCTGATATCGCTTTGTACATATTTGGAACCGCGTAATTTATTCATTGCATTGACGCTTGTGACAGCGATATGTCTAACGTGCCAGTTGTCGTCAAAGGCCGCCCCGAAGACTGTCCCCTGACGTCCCAGGATTTTTTCGGCAGCGAGGGAGAAAAAACCGCCGCTGGAGCTGACAAAGCGAACGGCTTCGTTTTTATTTTTACAGCCGATAACAGCTAAAATCTCATGAGGTTGAGGTTTGTGCAGCAGAGGACAAACGCGTTCACACAAACCGCAGTGGATACATTTGTCAGTATCGACCAGCGGATAATTGAAGCCTTCTTCGTCTGGTGCCATAGTGATGCAGGAGGTCACGCAGCGACTGGCACAGGCTCCGCAGCCGCAGCAGTCGGTTTTGTTGGTAATGGTAATCATAATTTCACCTTCTTAAACAATTTTTGAAGCTTAGGAATGCTGTGAAAAATAGTTTAAAAACAGTTGGGCGACATTGGAAAGTGGACGTCCTTTAACAATAGATAGCGTTTTATTAAGGAATAGTCTGTCATCGCGGATGATCTTGCAAATCAGATCGTTGTCAAAAATTTCACCCGGTGAAGCCGGTACGACGGCGATGCCGGCATTTTCTTTTGCCCAGGCTATTGTAGACAGTTTAGTAGAATTAATGCTCAGGATCTGCGGGAAGATCATGGAATCGGAACAAACGTTTAAAAATAAAGTCGAACAGCCGCGTGACAGGCAGATGGGCATATCTTCCATATGTGCCAAAAGCAGAGCTTTGTCGTCTGCCGGCAGCCAGGGATTGTCTTTGTGCATTACTGCAACAAGGCGCTCCTGCTTGGTATAGATAGTATCAAACCGGCTTTCCTGTGTCAGCGGAGCATTGGCAACGCCGATCTCCGTTTTCCCGGTCAGCATCTGATTGATTTGCTCCAAGATGGAAACTTCGTACAGCTCATAGTTGATCTGCGGATATTCTTTGGAAAATTTGCTGAGGTAAGTTTGAATAAAGGAAATCGACATCGAAGGCGACAGGCTGACTCGCAGAGTACCTGTATAGCCGTTGACGCAGTCCGATATTTCCCGTTGGGTATCATCTTCCAGCGAACAGAGATATTTAGCTTTGTTATAAAGAATGCAGCCGGCATTGGTCAATTCTATATTATGTACGCCGCGACGGATATTGACTAGCTGAGTGCCGAATTTTTTCTGCAGCAGCTTCAGTTGATTACTGAGGGCCGGCTGGGCAACGTGTACGCGCTTGGATGCCGCTGAAAGACTTCCTGCTTCGACGATGGCAATAAAATTGCGGTAATATTCCATGTCCATAGTCTGCTCTCCTCCTGTTACTGGCAATATAAATTTAAGTTTAAGCTAACTGTAGTTTGTTTATCGTTTAACTACATTATAGATGATAAAGCAGCTTAAACCTATCTTTTTCTGAAAAAATTTTTATAACTTTAGATAAGCATATAAATAAAACTTATAAATTATATCAATTATTTTGATGTTTAAAGATAGATATTGTCAATGAAAATGGCAAATGTTGTTAGAATGAATTTTTTATAAAAGTAATATTACATCAATTGAATTTTATGAATAGAAATAAAGAAAAGTGTAATTTTAAACTCGAAAACCAAATTTAAACATATCAAATAAATTAATATTTTCTATTGCTTTTTGGTATTTTACGTTATAAGTTTCCGGAATTATACTGAAAGTGAAGAAAGGTGTATGAGAAATTTAAATCTGGGAAAGAAGGGATGAAAATGTTAGACAGCACGAGATTAAGAAATCCGCAGTTGTTTGACAAAATCGTTACTCCGGAAGAAGCTGCGGCGCTGATTACTGATGGAATGAATGTGGGCGTCAGTGGTTTTACCCCATCCGGCTATCCTAAAAAAACAACGATAGCTTTAGCCAAAGCTATCAAAGAAGGTAAACGCTGCCGTATCAATATCTGGAGTGGCGCTTCTGTTGGTCCGGAAATTGAAGAGGAGTTGGCGGCAGTTGGCGCTATAAAAGGCAGGATGCCGTATTATGCCGCGTCCAACAAAAGCATGAAAAAGGGCATCAATGAAGGCAAGATTGAATATGTGGACCAACATTTGAGCCATTTCGGACAGCAGGTAGATTATGGGTTTTTTGGTAATGTAGATGTAGCTATCATTGAAGCTACGGCAATTACTGCAGAAGGTAATATTATTTTAGGTCCTGGTGTTGGTAATGCGCCGATTTTTGTGAAGCATGCGAAGAAAATCATTATCGAAGTCAATACTTCGATTCCTTTGAATCTGGAAGGTATGCATGATATCTATATTCCGGCGATCCCGCCAAATAGAACTGAGATTCCAATTTATCATGCGGGGGACAGGATAGGTAAACCTTATGTAGAATGCGGTATCGATCGTATCGATTGTATCGTGGAGTCTGATATTCTGGATCATGTGCGTGACTTGACTGCTCCTGATGCAGCAAGCATCAAAATTGCTGAGAATTTGGTGGAATTTTTAGAGTATGAACAAAAGATGGGACGTTTGCCGGAGAAAATGCTGCCCTTGCAGTCCGGTGTCGGCAGTATTGCCAATGCGGTTCTTTTAGGACTGGCCAAATCCAGATTTGAAAATCTGGAAATGTATTCCGAGATTTTACAGGATTCTGTATTCCGTCTGATCAAGCTGGGCAAGATCGCTAAAGCCTCCGGCTGCGCGTTCACTCCTTCGCCTTCGGTTTGGGAGATGTACAAGGAAGATCCTGATTTGTATCATAAGAGTATTGTTTTAAGACCGCTTGATATCAGTAATCACCCCGAGGTTATCAGGCGTTTGGGAGTTATTGCCATGAATACGCCGTTGGAATTTGATATCTACGGGCAGGCTAATTCAACGCATGTTATGGGCTGCACGATGATGAATGGTATTGGCGGCAGCGGTGATTATATGCGTAACGGTTTCCTTACGATTTTTTCAACGCCGTCTACAGCGAAATGCGGCTCGATTTCCAGTGTAGTACCTATGGTCACTCATGCAGACCATACTGAACATGACACGATGGTTTTTATTACTGAACAGGGTGTGGCCGACATCCGTGGTTTGAGTCCCGTCAAACGTGCTAAAGCTATCATAAATAACTGCGCACATCCTGATTTTCGGCCGCAGCTTTTGGAATATCTGAGGTTTGCACAACAAAAAAACGCCCATATGCCAATTGATTTGGCACATTGTTTCGATATGCAGAAAAAATTTTATGAAACCGGCACTATGCTGTAAACAGCGGAGCGGAATGAGAAAGGGGTCAATGACATGACTAATTATGAAGAAATCAAACAGGGGCTGGCGGATTATGAAGCAAAGGTTGCTAAAGCTAATGCCAAATTTCCTGAAAGAAAAGAGTTTAAAGAAAAACACGTGTATACTCCTTTGGATGTAGAAGGTTTTGATTACTGCTCTAAAAGCGGGTTCCCTGGACAATACCCTTTTACACGCGGCGTACAGCCGACTATGTATCGTGGGCGGTTGTGGACGATGCGCGCTTATGCAGGCTTTGCTACAGCCGAGGAAACCAATGCCCGTTATAAATATTTGCTGGAAGCAGGTCAAACCGGCCTGTCGGTAGCTATGGACCTGCCGACACAGATCGGACTTGATTCCGATGCGGAGCTTTCGCATGGTGAAGTCGGTAAAGTTGGCGTGGCTATTGATTCGCTGGCTGATATGGAAAAGCTTTTTGAAGGTATTCCTTTGGATAAAGTCAGTACTTCTATGACTATTAACGGCCCGGCTGCAGTGCTTTTGGCGATGTACGTTGCTGTTGCCGAACAGCAGGGTGTTAAGCCGGAACAATTAAAAGGCACCATTCAAAATGATATTTTAAAAGAATATATTGCCCGTGGCACATATATTTTCCCACCACGGCCTTCGATGAGGCTGATTACCGATACTTTTGAATATTGCTCTAAGAGTATTCCAAAATGGAATACGATCAGCGTAGGTGCTTACCATATTCGTGAAGCCGGTGCTTCCTGTGTACAGGAAATCGCTTTTGCATTTGCTAATGCGATGGCTTATATTGATGCGGCAATCAAGGCCGGACAGAAAGTAGATGATTTTGCTCCTGGTATTTCCTGGATCTTTACTGCCGGACTTAATATGTTTGAGGAAGTTGCTAAATTCCGTGCGGCACGCCGTTTGTGGGCGCGCATTATGAAAGAACGTTATGGTGCTACAGTACCGAAAGCACAGATGCTGCGTGTGCATGTGCATACTGCCGGCAGTGTTCTGACTGCTCAGCAGCCGCTTAATAACGTAGCCCGTATTACCTGGCAGGCGTTGTCCGCCGTTTTAGGCGGTATTCAGTCTATGGCCTGCTGTGCTTATGATGAAGCGATTGCTTTGCCAACTGAAGAGTCGGCTACTCTGGCACTGCGTACTCAACAGATGCTGGCTTATGAAAGTGGTATTACCGATACTATTGATCCGCTGGCAGGTTCCTATTATGTAGAAGCCCTGACGGATAGGATGGAAGCAGAAGCTTATGAATATATCAAGAAAATTGATGCTATGGGCGGTGCTGTAGCTGCTATCGAGCAAGGCTATATGCAGGGGGAAATGTCGGCTCATGCTTATGAAGATCAACGCGATATCGAAACTAAACGGTCTATAGTTGTCGGTGTTAATAAGTTTGTTGATAATAAACAACTGGCGGAACAGGATGTTCTGACTGCTGACCTTAGTGTTGCTGAACGCCAGATTGCCAAAGTCGAAAAGATGAAAGGCGGACGTGATCAGAAAGCCGTCGATGCTGCTTTAACGGCGCTGAAGCAAGCTTGCGCCGGCGAAGAAAATTTGATGCCTTATCTGATTGACGCTGTTAAAACTTATGCCACTTTGGGAGAAATATGCGGCGTGATGAAAGAAATATTCGGAGAATATAGACAGGACGGTTCCATGTTCTGATCTGACTGACAGGTTGTGAGTGAAAGAACGGAGTTGATTGTTATGACAACGAAAGCATTGGCTGATTTTGTGGCAAGCGTACAATATGATAAATTGAGCCCGGAAACAGTTCGGATTACAAAGCAGTGTATTTTAGATTGGCTGGGAGTCTGTATTCGCGGTTCGCAGGAAAAACCTATCCAAATCATCCGTAAGTTGCTGCTGGATGGCGGGGGTAAGGCACAGTCTACAGTTTTGGCTGGACAGACGGAACAAACTACTGCTTTAAATGCTGCATTTTGTAATGGAAGCGCTTCCCATTCCCTTGATTTTGATGACCTTCATAATCCATCTATTATACATCTGGCTACAGTAGTTGTACCGCCGGTATTTGCCATTGCTGAGGCGGAGCATAAAAGCGGTAAAGATATGTTGGCAGCTGTAGTAGCAGGATATGAGGTTGGCGGCCGCGTAGGCGAATCCGTTATCCCTGAGTCCTATTTCTTCTGGCATACTACCGGTACAGCAGGTACCTTAGGCGCTGCCGCTTCGGCAGCGAAGGTTTTAGGTCTTGATGCGGCTGCGACGCTGCAATGTCTTGGCAGTGCTGGTACACAAGCGGCAGGGTTGTGGGAATTTTTAAAAGAGGGCGCAATGAGCAAAACTCTGCATGCCGGTAAAAGTTCATATGCCGGCGTACTTTCAGCATATCTGGCCCGTGCTGGTTTTACTGGTGCGACAAAGATATTGGAAGGAGAAAAAGGCTTTTGCCGGGCTATGGTCACAGAGCCGCATTTGGAAAAATTGACGGATGGGCTGAATGATGGTATATATAAGATTGATAATAATTCGTTCAAACCTTATGCCTGCTGTAAACATTCTCATGCCGCGCTGTATGCGATGCAGGTGCTGCGTACTGAGCATGGATTGAAGCCTGATGATGTTGAAGCGATAGAGATTTTAGTCAATGAGATCACTGATTTTCTGATCAATAATCCTCAGCCTGAAAATCCGTATGGCTGCAAGTTCAGTATCCAATATTGTGTTGCCGGGATGCTCAAATACGGCGATATGGGTGTTGATCGCTTCCTGACGGAAGTTATTGGTGATGCTGAAGTCCGTAGCTTGATGGCGAAGACCAAGGTCATGCGTGATGCTGCGATCGAGGCGGTACATGCTGCTGATGCTGCAAAACTGGCATCAAAGCTTATCGTTCGCTGTAAAGATGGGCGAGTATTGGAGTTACAGGTAGATTTTCCGAAAGGAGATCCGCCTAATCCGATGAGCTGGGATGAAAGTGTTGCAAAATTTATGTCTTTGGCTGCTCCTGTTTACGGCGAAGAAAAAACAGCCAAGCTGTGCGGGCTTATCGATAATCTGGAAGCAAGCGCAGATTTTGCAGCAGACCTGGCTGAATGTCTGGCATAAGACGGCGTTAAGGAGGAACTCCCTGTGGTTGAAGCGGAAAAGATCAAAGCAAAGGTCAGCGAAATTTATTCGCATAATAATTTCATGCAGGAGTGCGGTATTTACATCGTAGATATGTCTTGCGGCAGCGCTACAGTTGCAGTAAAAGTAGATCCTGAGCGGCATGCTAATCTTAATGGTATGGCGCATGGAGGACTGGTTGCAACGCTGGCTGATAATGCTACAGGCATTGCAGGTGCAACGATAGGTAAAAGGGTAGTGACATCAACTATTGCTACAGATTTTATCAAAGGTGCACCGGTTGGTACGACGATCAGCGCTACTTCACGGATAACACACGCTGACGACAGATTGGTAACCATCAATATCGAAGTGCGCGATCTGGACAATGATATCCTGGTGGCTAAGGCTACAGCGGCGATGATTGTAGTGGATACATTCGCTGGGATTCCTGAAAAATGGTAATAAGAGCAGGGAGTATTATTCGGTTGTTGTGTCGTTGCAGTTAAATATTGCTGTTTGGGCATTAGCAGAAGGCAATTTTGTAAGAGTGTACAGTTTGCTGTGATTTTCTAAAAAAGGCGGCTTAAGCCGTCTTTTTTGTGTTTATTTCGATACCGAAAGTAGTATTTATGAGACCTTCTTTAAATATTGCAAAAGAAAGTTTTCTACCAAATATGGTTGCGTGTGCAAAATAAAACACAACATCTAGTAATTTTTGGCTTTACATTAACAATGCGCTGTGCTATGATGATAATGTAAATTTTACGCATAAATAATAATTTTTGTTTGGCGTTAACGATAAGAAATTATGAAAGAAGGCGTCAGTTATGAAAGTAATCAAACGTGATGGCAGTACTGCCGATTTTGACAGCAGCAAGATTATAGTTGCTATCCAGAAAGCCAATCAGGTAGTCGAACCGGAAGACCGTATCGATCAGGAACGTATCGAAGCTATCGCTCATTATGTGGAAAGTAAAAACCGCATGCGTCTTTTAGTGGAAGATATACAGGATATGGTAGAGCATCAGCTTATGGACGAGGGGAAATTCAACCTGGCCAAGTCTTATATTATTTACCGCTATACTCGCGCTTTGGTGCGTAAGGCTAATACGACTGATGAATCCATTTTATCTCTGATCCGTAACAGTAATAAAGATGTTATGGAGGAAAACTCTAATAAAAATGCTGTTATGGCTTCTACTCAGCGCGATCTGATTGCCGGCGAGGTTTCCAAGGACCTGACCCGCCGTCTGATCCTGCCGGAAAAGATTTCTAAAGCCCATGATGAGGGCGCTATCCATTTTCACGATGCTGATTACTTCGTACAGCCTATTTTCAACTGTTGCCTGATCAATGTTGGCGATATGCTGGATAACGGCACTGTAATGAACGGTAAACTGATCGAAAGCCCGAAAAGTTTTCAGGTGGCTTGTACAGTAATGACTCAGATCATCGCTTCAGTAGCCAGCAGCCAGTATGGTGGGCAGTCTGTCGATATTCGTCATTTAGGCAAATATCTGCGCCGCAGCTATGAAAAATTCAAACTGACGATCAAAGCTGAGGTCGGTGACAGTGTTGCTGATGAAGTTGTAGAGCGCCTTACAAAAAGACGTTTGCAGGATGAGCTGCGCAGCGGTGTGCAGACAATTCAATACCAGATTAATACTTTGATGACAACAAACGGACAATCTCCGTTTGTCACTATCTTCCTTAATCTGCAGGCGGACGATGAATATCTGGAAGAAAATGCAATGATAGTAGAAGAGATTCTGCGGCAACGGTTGGAAGGCATTAAAAATGATAAAGGCGTTTTTGTAACGCCTGCTTTCCCGAAGCTGGTTTATGTGCTTGATGAACATAACTGCCTGAAGGGCGGTAAGTATGATTATATTACTAAGCTGGCTGTAAAATGCAGCGCTAAACGTTTATATCCTGACTATATCTCTGCTAAAAAAATGCGTGAGAATTATGAAGGAAATGTTTTCGCACCGATGGGCTGCCGTAGTTTTTTGGCAGCCTGGAAGGATGACGAAGGCAATTACAAATTCGAAGGCCGTTTCAATCAGGGCGTCGTATCTTTGAATTTGCCTCAGGTGGCTATTTTGGCACATGGCGACGAAAAAAAATTCTGGCCATTGCTGGATGAACGCTTACAGCTTTGTTATGAAGCTTTGATGTGCCGTCATAACTCATTAAAGGGTATTCGCAGTGACGTCAGCCCTGTACATTGGCAGTATGGAGCGATTGCACGCTTGGAAAAAGGCGAAGTTATTGATAAATATCTGGAAAAAGGCTATTCTACTATTTCACTCGGTTATATTGGTTTGTACGAAATGACTAAGTTAATGAAAGATGTCAGCCACACAACACCTGAAGGGGAAGAATTTGCTTTGCGCGTGATGAAATATCTGCGTGCTGCCTGTGATAAATGGAAAAAAGAAACAGGGTTAGGTTTTGCCTTATATGGTACGCCTGCTGAATCATTGTGCTATCGTTTTGCCCGTATTGACAAAGAACGGTTTGGTACTATTGCCGATGTAACGGATAAAGGCTATTATACTAATTCTTACCACGTAGATGTTCGTGAGGATATCGACGCCTTTAGTAAATTCAATTTTGAAAGCCAGTTCCAGCGTATTTCTTCGGGCGGCGCTATTTCCTATGTCGAAATTCCTAATATGCGCCATAACCTGGAAGCAATGGAAGATGTTGTTCGCTTTATTTATGACAATATTCAATATGCTGAATTTAATACTAAATCAGATTACTGCCATGTGTGCGGGTTTGATGGTGAGATTATCATTAACGATGATCTGGAATGGGAATGCCCTAACTGCGGTAATAAAAATCAGACTTTAATGAATGTTACTCGCCGTACTTGTGGCTATTTAGGTGAAAATTTCTGGAACGTGGGCAAGACTAAAGAAATCAAATCCCGCGTCCTGCATCTGTAAGCGGGAGGCGTTATAAATGAATTACGCTACGATCAAGACCCATGATACCGCCAATGGGCCGGGAGTGCGTGTGTCGCTGTTCGTCAGCGGCTGCACTCACCAGTGCAAAGGGTGTTTTAACCCGGAAGCATGGGACTTTAATTATGGTGCTCCTTTTACAGAAACAGAGGAAGATACAATCGTCAGAGGATTGGAGCCCTGGTTTATCCGCGGGCTTTCGCTTTTGGGCGGCGAGCCTTTTGAGCCGTCTAATCAACAGGCACTTTTGCCGTTGCTGCGTAAGGTACGTAAGTCTTATCCTGAAAAAACGATCTGGTGTTATACCGGGTATGATTTTGAACAGGATCTTCTTACGGGTCGTTTATGTGATTGGCCGGTTACTGAGGAGATGCTTTCTTATATAGACGTTTTAGTAGACGGCGAATTTAAGCTCGATTTAAAAAATCCCAATCTGCGTTTTCGAGGCAGTTCTAACCAGCGCGTTATTGATTTAAAAAAATCGCTGTATGGTGATGAACTGGTTTTATGGTCAGAAGCTTATTAAAATTAAAACCCCTTCCACATATAATAATATGGGAGGGGTTTTTTGTATGATATCGTAACTAAATAATTAAAATATATAATTTGCGTAGCTTGTCTCTTCAATTAAATAGCTTTATAATATTATCAATAGATAATAATTTTGGTTTTGATGTGGAGTGAAGTGCATGTTAAATGTGTTTAAAAATAAATTTTCACAGATTCACAAGCAAAGTAAAGAAGCGAAAGAACTTTTGCGTTTTATCGGACCTGGTATTTTGGTAACGGTGGGATTTATCGATCCAGGAAACTGGGCTGCTAATTTGGCGGCCGGCGCCGATTACGGGTATGCTTTGCTGTGGGTCGTAACGTTATCAACTCTGATGTTGATTTTGCTGCAGCATAATGTAGCTCATCTGGGCATCGTCACAGGTGAATGTTTATCGGAAGCAGCAACAAGATTTTTACCTAAGCGTATTTCACGTCCAATTCTGGTTACTGCTATTATGGCGGCGCAGGCAACTGCTTTAGCTGAAATTTTGGGTGCGGCGATTGCACTTAATATGTTGTTTGGCATTCCAATTATGGCTGGTGCTGTGATTACCGCTGTCGTTTGCACGCTGATGTTGTGGACAAATTCCTACAGTCGTTTGGAAACATGGATAGCGGGTTTTGTTTCTGTTATTGCCATGTCTTATTTATTTGAAATTTCAATGGTACATGTTGATTGGCCGCAGGCCGTTGTCAGCTGGACTGTGCCTAATATTCCAGCAGGCTCGATGCTGGTGGTAATGAGTATTTTAGGTGCTGTAATTATGCCGCATAATTTATTTCTGCATTCTGAAATTATTCAAAGCAGGCATTGGAACCTGGAAGATAAGGCATTGATGGAAAAACAGCTGCGTTTTGAATTTGTCGATACTTTATTTTCTATGAGTATCGGCTGGGCGATCAACAGTGCCATGATTTTGCTGGCCGCTGCAACATTTTTTGTTCATGGAGTTAGTGTCAGTGAATTACAGCAGGCTCAGGAGCTGCTGGTGCCGCTTTTAGGTGAGAATGCAGCACATATTTTTGCAATAGCACTGCTTTTTGCAGGGATTGCTTCTACAACAACGGCGGGTATGGCAGGTGTTACTATTTTTTCAGGTATGTTCGGTGAATCTTACGATATGAAGGATATCCATTCACGTGTTGGTTTGCTGCTGACCTTTGTTCCTGCTGTTATCGTTTTATATTTCATCAATGATCCCTTCTGGGGATTGATCGTCAGCCAGATGCTGCTTAGTGTGCAGCTTCCGTTGACTGTATTTATGCAGATTTGGCTCACTTCTTCACCAAAAGTAATGGGGACTTATGCTAATAAGCCTTTTACTAAAGGTCTGCTTTATGCGGTAGGATTTATTGTTACAGCACTCAATTTGTATCTTTTATATGTTAGTTTGCAATAAAATAATGATGCGGTATGAATTAAAACGGTTCAGCTTAGCTGAACCGTTTTAATTGTTAATCTGTCAGTTTTTATTGCCCAGCTGCTCCAGCATGGTAGCAACGCTGAACGGTTTATTTTCCAGTAAGGCATCTATGCGCATAGTAATCAACGGATGCTGGCTAAGTCTGCGCGCTGTGATAAGTGCCGCCCGCAATGCTGGTGTAAGCTGTTCGTGTCCCCATTCTTCAAGAATGATAGAAGCAGCGCCGCGCGGCCAATCGTAAATAGAGGTCAAAGCGGCTGTGACTATAGGAACTCCGGTACCAGGGTGCGTTTCCAGGTATTTCAGCGGGATCAAAAGCGCTGTTTCTGATTGTGTATAGGTATTGATGTTTTTTTCGATAAAAGTCAATACTTTCTGGGGACGTTCATCGTTTTCAAAGCCTAGAAGATAAGGAAACAAAGCACTTTCCAGAGGGTGCTGCTTAAGATAATCGAAAAGACGTTCCCATATATCAATATCCAGTTCAAAGGCAAATTCAGCAGTAGTGTAATTTACGCTGCCATCTTCTTTGAATAATTGTGCTTGCACTTCCTCATACCAGTCGCGGCTGTAAATCAGTTTTTCACAGCGGCTTACCAGTTCGTGGCTGGCGTTAGAAGGTAATGCTGCCCAGTTACTGTCGGTGATAAGCTTTTGCAGTCCAATGGAAATGTTTATTATTCCGATCAGGTCAGCAGGAGTTTTATCATATCGTTCAGCATGGCGCAGAAGCTCGCTGATCAGAGTCTTAGAATCGATACCGCTGATATCAATATAAGTTGGATCACTGTTTCCAATATAGTAACGGTCAAGCATCATAATAAAATTATTAATGATCAAAAGACAGCCACGGTAAGTTTTATAGTCCAGCTGCTCTTTATGCAAATGGTGTAATAACTGTCCCTTACGCATTACTACCAGACAAATCGGAGCATAATCGATTTCGATTTCACAACCGTGCCGAAGCAGCCAAATTTCTTCTTCTTCTGTAGTGCATTCAAGATCATAGAGGGTGAATATACGTCCCCAGCCTCTGGTAGAGCGAACAAGTTCCCATAGCTCGTCCTGTGGTGCAATATTATTGATACGGTAGGCAAAGGTAAGGAAAAAAGTGAATTCTTCACAGCGGCAAAGATCGACTAAATCATCCCAAAGGTTTTCGGAATGTTCTTTGCGCAGCTTCTCCAGTCCAAAGACTGCTAAGATGACGATTGCATATTTAACAAGCTCACGTTTATGCGCTGTATACAGCCAGTCTTCGGCTAAAGCAAGCAGTGGTTCGGGAACTTCGTCTTCTGACAGCAGTTCTACAAGCGGATCACAAACACTGACACATAAAATTTTTATCAATGCTTCTTCAAGAACCGCTTTTGCAGTAGCAGAAGGTTCATCAGCATAAGCCAGCAGCATACTGCAGACGGCTTCAGCACCTGGCAAGTCAGGCGGCATTTCGGCAGTATATATATAGGCATCATCGCTTCCTAATGGCCGTGGTAATGACGGAGTCGGATCATCTATCAAGGCACCTCCTTGATAGATGCCATTTTCATCTAGCTGATCCATTACATAAGCAAAAATACTGTGTTTATTTTTATCCATAAAGTTCATCCCTTAATTTTAAAATTATGCCTATTATACCATATAAGGCTATTCTTGACAGAAAAAAATACCCTGCCTGAGCAGGGTATTTTGCTGTTTATTTTAGAATGTTACGGGTTCACCGTAATAAGCACAGGTCAGAACCTTCTTCATACCTTCAGCATCAATTTTTCTCGGATTAGAACCAGTGCAGGGATCCAATACTGCATTGGCGGCGATTTCATCTATATGTTGTTTGAATAATTCTTCGCTGACGCCGTTTTCTTTATAGGTTTGGGCGATACCAAGTTTTTTGTTCAATTCTTTGATTGAATCGATAAGTGCATCAGTCAGCTGTTTATCTGTATTACCGGTAAGTCCCAGCATACGCGCTATAGTTGCATATCTGTCAGCACAAACTTTGGCATTATATTGGATAACAGACGGTAGCAGGATCGCATTACAGCAGCCGTGCGGGATATCGAACATCGCACCGGTTTTATGGGCCAGGCTGTGGGCTATACCTAAAAGTGCATTCGAGAAAGCCATCCCAGCCAGGCATTGAGCAATATGCATTTTGCCTCGTGCATTTTTATCACCATAATAGCTGTCAATCAAACTGTCATAAATATCACTAATAGCTTTAAGTGCCAGCGGGTCAGAGAAATCGCTGCGTGCAGACGCGACATAAGCTTCGATTGCATGGGTCAAAGCATCCATACCTGTATGAGCAGTCAAAGTTTTCGGCATGGTCAGAGGGATATCGGTATCCAAAATAGCAATATCCGGCGTGATTTCAAAATCTGCCAGCGGATATTTTATATTAGTAGAGTAATCAGTAATGACCGAGAACGCAGTTACTTCTGTTGCCGTACCGCTTGTAGAAGGAATTGCTACGAAAATAGCCTTATTTCTGAGTTTGGGTATATTGAAAGGTTTCTTGATTTCTTCAAAGGTTGCTTCGGGGTGCTCGTAAAAGACCCACATGGCTTTCGCCGCATCTATAGGTGAACCGCCGCCGATAGCGACGATAACGTCAGGAAGGAATTTGCGCATGGCTGCGGCACCTTTAAAGACGGTCTCGATAGACGGATCTGGTTCGATGCCTTCGAAAAGCTGGGTTTCCACACCGATTTCATGCAGGATATCTTCGAGCTTCTGCAAAAAACCGCCCCGTTTCATAGAACTGCCACCGGTGAGGATCATTGCCTTTTTGTAGCCTTTCAGATTTTTTAATTCGTCGATTGCACCCGAGCCATAATAAATGTCACGTGGTAAAGTAAATCGTGCCATAGCTTGACACCTCCTAAAATAATTTGCCTTGATACTTTCATTATAACATTTTAACTAAATTCTACAAGGTTAGTAGGAATATAAAAAGTTAAATAATTGTAAATTTAAGGAAACATTTAGTAAATGGAGTTGGGAACCCAAATGGCTATAAATTGAGGAAAGTTTTAAAACTTTGAATAAAGTGCCGTGATACGGGAATTTCCTTTTCCAGGCAGTTTTCAACGGTCAGTATATAAGTGTCATTGAACCAGGGAATGATTTCGCGCACTTTATTCATATTGACAATATAGCTTTTGTGAGTTCTCAAAAAACCGCAGGGACGTAGTTTTTCTTCCAAAGTTTTTAAAGGCAGGTTTGATTCCAGAATACCTTTATTGGTATAGATCAGTATTTTTTTACTGGTATCTGTTTTGATAAGATAAATTTCTTCTTTGGGATTAAAGACTAAAAGTTTATTGTTGTTCCAAATAGAGAGCTTGATAGGAAAATTACAGCGGGATGGCAACTGCTGCTGAGATTGATTCTGCAAAACTTTTTGCAATTTTATAACAGTTGCCTGCAGGCGTGTCTTAGTATAGGGCTTAAGAATGTAATCGAAAGCTTCAAGTTCGAAGGCTCGTACTGCGAATTGATCGAAGCCTGTGGAAAAAATTATTTTCGGAGGGTTGGGCAAAGTTTTAAGTTTCTCGCCAACGGCCAGTCCGTCTAATACTGGCATTTCAATATCTAAAAAAACAGCGTCAGCAGTATTGTTTGAAAAATAATCAAGTACTGCCTCTCCATGTTCACATTCAGCAATGATCTCCAAATTGCTGTTAGTTTCCAGTAAGGCTCGCAGTTCTTGGCGGGACGGAAATTCATCATCTGCGATAACTATTTTTAGCATTTCAATCCTCCTCTTGCTTTGGTATTTTAAAACTGACGGTAGTACCTGTACCATATGTGCTGTCTATATGAAGACCGTTGTCCGGGCCGTAAATTGCCATTAGACGTTTATGTATATTAGTCAGGCCAATGGATTTACGGCCAGGGATATCAAGAAGCAGCGAAGCCAGTTTTACTTCAGGAATGCCAATGCCATCGTCATGCACGGATATAAAAAAATATTCTGTATCTTGGTTGACTGTTATAGTGATAGTGCCGCCATCTAATTTTGACCGTAGACCATGTTTGACAGAATTTTCAATTATTGGCTGTAAAATCAGGGCTGGAACCTTAAAAAAGGCTGTGTCATCAATTTCATAATTTATTTTTAGTTTGTCGCCGAAACGTGCTATTTCAATATTAATATAGGCATTGATGTGCTGCAGTTCCTGCCGCAGGGAAATTAATGTATTTGGATCAGCAAGGTTTTGGCGGTAATAATCAGCCAGATAATTGATAAGTTTTTTAGCTGTCTGAGGCTGTACGCTGCAATAATAGCTGATCGTATTTAGGGCATTGAATAAAAAATGCGGATTGATCTGCGCCTGTAGAGCTTTTATTTCAGCATTGGCCAGCAGTTTAGTACGTTCTTTGATCTGATTGATTTCGATATGCGTAGAAAGCATTGTTGCGATACCTTCAGCCAGCTTTGTTTCAAAGGCAGTCATTTTTTCTGCAACTATATGTCCCACACAAAGATAACCAATCGTGGCAGTATCGTTTGCCAGCGGCAAAGCCTGATAAGAAGTAAGTACAGTAAGCTTTTTATTGTTCAGGCAAAATTTTTCTGATAGCAGTGTTTCCAGGTCTCTCTGCAGGTAGTCAAGAAATGGCTGTTCTTGTTCACAGGCTGCGCAGCCAAGCAGCTGATAGTTAGAGGTAATACAGACAACGTCAAAGGATTTGACGTTTTGCAGGATGCTTTCCGTAATTTTTTGGGCGGCATTTTGATCGAAACCATTCTGCAAAATAGAAATTGAACTATTAGTAACATTCAGTGCAATTTTTGCCGCCAGCCCTTCAAGAATATCCTTCTGTTTATAACTGTCCATGATAAGACCGATAAAACAACCGGTACCTAAAGCTGTCGTGATCATTACCTGGAGAGCACAATCTTCAATTGATGGTGTAAATGTGTGGGGATAACAAAATAAGGCGAGTAAAATGATATGGCTGGAAGCGAAAATAAAACTTACGCCGATAGCGTGAGGCAGCAGTTCTTTTTTTTGTTTGAACCAGTGTGATAAAAGTCCTGCCAGTAGCCCTTCTACTAGGAAAAAGCAGCCGCTCACGAGAGCAGCTTTGGTATGGATAAACAAAACATAGTGAACAGAGATGAGCAGACTTGTACAGAAACCGATTAAAGGACCGCTGACTAGACCAGCTACGATAATAAAGATGGAACTGGTGTTGATAAGCCAGCTTTCGCCATATAAAGACCAGTAAGTATTGAGGATGCCTAGCAACGAAAAAAACGCAATAATATGTAGCTTGTTTTTTAACGAATAATTTTGTTGAAATAAGGTTGTTTGAAAAAACGCGGTTCGGCTGCAGATAAAGAAAATAATCAAAAATACTGCTAGTCCAAACCATAAATGACTCATTGTTTGGTAAAGAAAGTTCAGCATGAATTGCTCCTTATAAAGGCAAAATCATGCATCTTATTGCAGATTTTGTCATCTTGAGTTCATTTTTATCCTAAAAGTTGCATTTTATGTTATTTTAAATTTAGGAAATTGGTTGAATTTATCAGATTAAGTTCATTATATAAAAATTTAGTTATACATACAAGAAATGCATCCATTCTATTATGGAAGGGGGATAGTAGCTAATAAGCGCGAAAGGAGAAATTTATTATGGATTTGAAAACGTGTCTTTATGTTGGGTTTGCTCTTTATACGATATTTGTTATTTATGTGGGTTTTATTGGCTCTAAAAAAATAAAAGGGTTAAGTGATTTTGCGGTTGCCAGCGAAAGTATGGGACCGATATCATTAGGATTGGCTTTTGCCGCCTCTTTCTTTAGTGCTGCTACTTTTCTGGGGTATGTCGGATACGCTTACGCCTGGGGGGCTTCCGCTTTATGGATATTTTTAGCTATTTTTGGCGGGTCTACATTAGGGTTTATCGTTATTGCAAAAGGTGTGCGTGACAGTAACACTAAAATTAAAGCTTTATCATTGCCGGACTGGCTGGGAGAAATGTATAAAAGTGACTTTTTGAGGGCGTTGGTTTCTATTATCGTTATGATTCAGATGTTTTATGTGGCTGGTCAATTATCGGCAGGCGGTACGCTTTTATCAGGCCTTTTGGATATTGATTACAGTACTGCCGTTATTGCGGTAACTGTAGTTACTATTGTTTATGTCACTTTAGGTGGTTTGTTTGCGGATGTTTATACAAGTATTGGTCAGACTTGTTTGATGATGTTTGCTGGTGTGATTGTTTTCTTGTCAGGATTCTTTTTCTTCAAGGGCGGCATTACAGAAGTCAGTACGATCATTGCTGCGCGTGATCCACTGTTGACTGCGGTCATTAATCCTAAATCATTACATATGTACAGCTACGCTACTGTTTTCGGTGTTATTTTGATTGAATTTGCTTTTTCTGGACAACCGCAGCTGCTGACAAAAATTTTAGCATTAAAAGATCCTAAAGATATGAAAAAAATGATCTGGACTTGGATTGTTGCCTCATTCTGCTGTATGTTGGTAATTTTTGGCGGTTTGTATATGCTGGCACTGAATCCTGATCTGCAGCAGCCTGACTATGCGGTAGTAGAATATGTCAGAGCTTATTTTCATCCCATTATCAGCACGCTGCTTGCGGTTTCGATTGTAGCGGCATTGATGTCGACAGCCTGTGGTCTGCTTTTGGTTATGACAACCTGTATTGCTAATGATCTTTTTATTAAAACGTTGGTTAAACGTAAAATCATAAATATTCCGCAGGAAAAAGCTCAGAGGATCGCATTTATGATGACGAAGATATTGCCGGCAGTTTTTGGGATTATTTGTGTTTTGATGACACTGCATCCACCGCAATTTATGGGAGTCATGGTCTGGATTGGCATTTCTGGTGTCGCTTCAGCTACATTAGCACCGATGCTGATTGCTATTATCTGGCCTGAACGTATTAATGCTACTGCCGCTATCTGGGGAGCGATTGCAGGAGAAGCAACTTACATGGTTGTTTATCTGTTTACTAATATTGAAAAAAGCGTTATGGCAGCCGGTGCCTGGGGGTTGATCGTCAGTTTTGCGGTAATGTGGCTACTGTCTTCTAATAAAAAGAAACAGCGAATAACAGAAATGTGATCAAAAGTAAAGGATGTGATGAAAAATGTTGTGGGCAAGTCCGATGCTAACAGTTTGGGCCGTAGGTTGTGTATTGACACTTATAGTTTCATATATCCTTTTAGAAAAATGGTATTGAGGCAGGTGTAAATGATGAGGAAACCAAAAGTCGTAATTCTGGGAACTGGTGGAACTATTGCCGGTAAAGCAGGCTCTAATACAGAAATGACAGGCTATCAGGCTGGTGAAATAGGTATTCAGACCTTGATAAATGCTGTTCCGGAAATGCTTGAAGTTGCGGATGTAACTGGTGAACAGTTCTGCAATATCGGCAGTTTTGATATGATTGATGATATCTGGCTGAGATTAAGCCGTAGGGTCAGTGAACTTCTGCAACAGCCGGAAGTCAATGGTATTGTTATTACACATGGTACAGATACGCTGGAAGAAACAGCATATTTTCTAAATTTAACTGTTAAAAGTGAGAAACCGGTGGTTTTAGTTGGCGCTATGCGTCCGGCAACAGCGATGAGTGCCGATGGTCCTGTCAATCTGCTGAATGCAGTTGCTTTAGCCGGTTCGCAAGAGGCGGTTGGTAAGGGCGTATTGATTGCAATGAATGATCAAATTAATGGGGCTCGTGATGCAACTAAAACCAATACTACACATGTGGAAACATTTAAATCGTGGGAACTGGGATATTTAGGCTATTTTCAAAATGGGAAACCTATTTTCTATAAAGCAAGTCTGCGTCGGCATACGGCAGCAGCTGAGTTTGATATCAGTAAAGTAACTGCTCTACCGCGAGTTGATATCGTCTATCTGCACGTAAACTGTGATGATATTTTAGTAAGAGCGGCAGTTTCGGCTGGGGCGCTGGGAATAGTTATTGCAGCCTTTGGTCACGGGAATCTGCATATCAATATAAAGCCTGCCCTGATCAAGATTGCTCGAAGTGGTATTCCTGTAGTACGCAGTACGAGGGTCGGTAATGGTATCGTAAGCCGGAGTGCAAACGATACTGATAACAAATTTATAGCTGCGGACAGTCTTAATCCGCAGAAAGCCAGAATACTTCTGCAATTGGCGCTGCTTAGAACGAAAAGTCCAGAGGAAATTCAAAAAATGTTCGATGAATATTAAGTAATGAGAATAAAACACCGTTTGTTTAAACAAGCGGTGTTTTTGTTTGTAGCAAAATAAATTTAGTGGATAGGATAGAAAAATTGGTTTGGCGGGATTTGAATTATGATTTATAATGATAACACTGGTAAGTGCTTGCTAACTTTAAAATGATATTATATCAGCAGACGTAATTATGAAAGGAATGAAATTATTATGAAAGACTTTTTGATAGTTTATTCCAGTAAAACTGGTAATACCGAGAAAGTTGCAAAGAAATTTTATGAAGCGGGAGGAGAACGCTGTGACCTTGCGGCAGTGAAGCAGGTGCCGGCAGTGGATGATTACAAGGTTATTTTGGCTGGTTATTGGGTCGATAAAGGTGAACCAGATAAAGATATGCAGGAGTTTTTACAGGCTTTAGATAACAAAAAAGTTGTACTTTTTCAAACTTTAGGAGCGGAAGCATATTCTGATCATGGTGTAAGTGCCTTGGCTAATGCCGGCAGATATTTAAGTACCAGCTGTAAAGTGGTAGGGACTTTATCTGTTCGCGGCGCTATAGATCCCAAGCTTGTTGAAGCAATGATGAAAATGCCTGAAGGTCATCCGCACGCGCCAACAGAAGAAAGTAAAAAACGTTGGAAGGATGCCAGCACTCATCCTGATGAAGCTGATTTGGAAGCAGCAGGTGAGTATATTCAAAAAATTATTGCTTTTTATGATAAGTTTTATAAATAAAAGGCATAGGAATTTTTAGAAAATAGTGGGGAATCAATTTAAAGCTGGTCGGAGTAATTTTCCTACAGGGTCAGAGTTGGTTGTTGGTTGGTGCCGCAACGGTTTAATGGAAGATGTTAATGATATTTATAAGCTGACGCCGATGGGGTTGTTCTGGCAGAATCAGCTGAACCGTGCAGTAATGATTGCTGTGCAGTATTTAGTATATGGACCGCGAGTTGCGGGAAGAAAGTCAGCTTTGACAATGATGAGTGCAATGGAAAATCGTACTTAAAAGTTATATGATTAAAGCCCCTGTTCAATAAGAACAGGGGCTTTAATCGGTTATTATTTAAGCTTTTAATTCAATTTCCAGCAGGCAGTCGCCGCTTTCGATACGGTTACCTGCTGTTACGTGGATCTGGGCTACTATACCGCTGATTGGGGCGGCGATAGTTGTTTCCATTTTCATAGCTTCGGTAACTACAAGCGGGGTGCCTTTAGTTACTGCTTGTCCTTTTTCCACCAGTACTTTAACAACGGAACCTGATAAAGTAGCGCCGATCTCACCCTGATTGGCTTTATCAGCTTTTTTGCGGCTGATATTGGTAGCTTTGACATTTCTGTCTTTGATATCGATTTCCCTGGGCAGACCGTTGAATTCGAAGGATACTGTACGAATACCATCGGCATTGGCTTCGCCGATATGTACAAGCTTAATGACCAGCATCTTGCCTTGTTCGATTTCTACTTTGATTTCTTCGCCTATTTTCATGCCGAAGAAGAAGGTTGGTGTATCAAGTACAGAAACATCTCCGAAATCATGTACGCGTTTGACCCAGTCAGTAAAGACTTTTGGATAGAGACAGTAAGAGCTGACGGCTTCTTCTGTAATAGGTGCTTCCAGTTCTGCAAGTTTAGCTTTTATTTCCTCAAAATTAACAGGCGGCAAAGTATCGCCGGGACGGCCTTCTAAAGGTTTACGTCCTTTGAGAACTATTTGCTGCAGTTTTTGAGGGAAGCCTTGATAAGGAACGCCGATACGGCCTTCAAAAAATTCCACTACAGAAGCAGGGAAATCGAGTACGTCACCTTTAGCATAGATATCTTCTTCGCTGAGATCGTTTTGTACCATGAAGAGAGCCATATCACCGACTATTTTAGAAGAAGGAGTTACCTTGATTAAATCACCGAACATCATTGAGACGCGGTGATACATATCTTTGACTTCTTCCCAACGTTCGATAAGACCGAGAGCGGTTGCCTGCTGTTTAAGGTTGGTGTATTGGCCGCCCGGCATCTCGTGTACATATACTTCCGGGTTTGGAAACAGTTCGGTCTGGTCCGCGGCTTTATAATATGGACGTACGGTTTCCCAATAACGGGATAGTTCGTTCATAGCATCGACGTCTACACGCGGCTGGCGCGGATGACCGCTGAGCGCATAATAGAGGCTGCTGCCGCTGGGCTGAGAAGTGCCGCAACTCATAGCGGACATCGCTGTATCAACAATATCAACACCGGCATCGACGGCACGGGCGTAAGTGTAGATAGCATTGCCGCTACCTTCATGTGTGTGCAGATGTATCGGCAGGTCAACAGCGTCTTTGAGAGCACTGACAAGGCGGTAAGAAGCCTCAGGTTTTAACAGTCCAGCCATATCTTTGATTGCAATAATATTGGCACCGGCGGCTGCCAGCTCTTTAGCCATATCCACATAATATTTCAGATCATATTTATCCCGGCGGGGGTCCAGAATATCGCCGGTATAGCACAGTGCCGCTTCGGCAACTTTATTGCATTCTCGCACAGTATCTATGGAAAGACGCATATTATCAAGTCCGTTGAGGCTGTCAAAGATGCGGAAAACATCGACACCGTTTTTGGCGGCCAGATGAATAAATTCCTTGACGACATTATCAGGATAGCTGGTATAGCCAACTGCATTGGCTCCGCGCAGCAGCATTTGCAGTAAAATATTAGGTGCTTTTATACGGAATTGCTGCAGCCGATCCCAGGGACTTTCGTCGAGAAAACGGTAAGCAACGTCAAAGGTAGCGCCGCCCCAGCATTCGAATGAGAAAAGGTTTGGAAGTTTTCCTGCTGTAGCAGCTGCTACTTTCATCATATCGTTTGTACGCAGACGAGTCGCAAACAATGACTGATGTGCGTCGCGGAAAGTGGTATCAGTGATTAGTACTTCACTTTGGGCCTGTACCCATTTTGCCAATCCTGCAGGGCCATGGGCATCAAGAACCTGTTTGCTGCCATCAGGAATCTTACCGATAAAGGGCTTGGGCATATTCAGTGGGGCAAATTCCGGTTTTGGCTGTACACCTACGTTAGAATAGCCATTGATAGAGATATCGGCAATATAATTGAGCAGTTTGGTACCGCGGTCATGTGTTTTAGGGAAAATAAACAAGTCGGTATTATCATCAACAAATTTAGTGCTGTAGCTGCCGTCAGTGAATTGAGGATGCTGCAGTACATTTTCCAAAAAGAGAATATTGGTTTTAACGCCGCGTATACGGAACTCCTTTAGACAGCGCAGCATCTTACTGATAGCTATTTGATGTGTCAGTCCCCAGGTGGTTGCTTTAACGAGCAGAGAATCGTAGTACGGGGTGATGACGGAACCAGTAAACGCATTACCTCCGTCCAGGCGTACGCCAAAGCCGCCGCCGCTGCGATAAGCGATCAGTTTACCGGTATCTGGCATAAAATTGTTGGCCGGATCCTCCGTAGTGATACGGCATTGGATAGCATGGCCATGGGTAATGATGTCCTTTTGTTCGGGGATCGCTATTTCAGGATCATGGATGGAATAGCCTTCAGCAATTTTAATTTGTGTTTGTACAATATCGATACCGGTGATTTCTTCGGTAACTGTATGTTCAACCTGAATTCTTGGATTAACTTCAATAAAGTAGAAATTATTGTCCGGTGTTGCTAAAAATTCAACTGTGCCAGCACTGATATAATCAACATTTTTCATCAATTTAACGGCTGCTTCGCAAATACGGCTGCGCAGCTGCTGAGGCAGAGAGAAAGCAGGAGCAACTTCGACCAGTTTTTGATGCCGGCGCTGTACGGAACAGTCACGTTCGTGCAGATGTACAATGTTACCGTGGGTATCGCCGATGATCTGTACTTCGATATGTTTAGGGTTTTGCAGATATTTTTCAAGGTAGATCTCGTCACTGCCGAAGGCTTTGAGTGCTTCTGATTTGGCAAGGCTGTAAGCCTGATCCAGCTCGTCCATGGAAGCTACCATACGCATGCCGCGTCCGCCACCGCCGTTAACAGCCTTGATAATGATCGGGAAACCGTGTTTCCCCGCAAAAGCACGTACTTCTTCTACGCTGCTGACTGTGCCGGTAGAACCGGGAATCATTGGAATACCAGCCAGTTCAGCCTGCGTGCGGGCATTGATCTTATCGCCGAACATTATCAGGTGTTCAAGACGCGGACCGATAAAGATGAATCCTTCTTCAGCGCAGCGTTTAGCCAGTTGGCTGTTTTCTGATAAAAATCCATAGCCGGGATGAATGGCGTCGACATCGTGTTCTCGGGCAATACGCATGATGTCTTCAATGTCAAGATAAGCGTCTATGGGGCCTTTGCCTTCACCGACCAGATAAGCCTCATCGGCACGGTTACGATGCAGAGATAAAGTGTCTTCCTTAGAGTATATTGCTACAGTACGGATGCCTAATTCATTACAAGCACGAAAAACGCGGATCGCGATCTCGCCGCGGTTAGCAACTAGAACTGTTTTAATTTTTTTCATGGTAAACCCTCCTTTGGTTGAGACCGTATCCATTGTATAAGAAAAAAGTACTTCTGGCAACATCAAAAGTTCATGTATACATAATTCTTGCACTGCACTTTGTATACATTTTTTGAAACACCGGCTAAGTTGTGGTTTTTTAGTGTAAAATTTTTCGGTATATGCATAAAATTTGCAGGACTGTTTCCTGACAGGAAAATCAGGGCAGAACAGTGGTTAGGATTTTTAGAAATTATTTCGATACTTTATTTAATGAAAAAGAAAGTATTATTGCCGACTTTCACAGATTTTTTGCTTGTTTAATTATCGAAGAACGGTTATCATTTAATATAGAATAATAATGTAAGTACAATATATGTACATATTTGGAGGTTCGGATATGCCAGAGAAAAAAGCTCCCCCTAAAAAGCCGCTTTATTACTATTATATTTTGGCTTTGGCAATAATTTTACTGATCAATACGGTTATCGTACCAACGTTTTTCAGCCCGCAGGTCAAAGAGATTTCCTATGGCAACTTTTTACAGATGGTAGACGATGGTAAGGTTGCAAAAGTAGAGATCACTAATAATAAGATAGCTGTTCTTGCGAAAGACAGTGATAACAAAGTAATTTATGTAACAGGCAGGGTAGAAGACCCCGATTTGGTTAACCGTTTAATGAAGAGCAAAGTAGAATTTTCGCAGGTTATTCCAAAGGAAAATTCACCGCTTGTCAATTTCTTTATGAACTGGGTCTTACCGATCATGATATTCTTCGCATTGGGCCAGCTTTTTATGCGTTATATGGGCAGCAAGCTGGGTGGTGGCAATGCCATGAGTTTTGGCAAGAGTAATGCCAAGGTGTATGTAGAAGCACAGACTGGTAAAAGTTTTGCCGATGTAGCCGGGCAGGATGAGGCTAAAGAAGCATTGATGGAATTAGTGGATTTTTTACATAATCCTGCGAAATATCAGGCTATCGGAGCTAATATGCCAAAAGGTGCCTTGCTGGTTGGTCCTCCTGGTACAGGTAAAACTCTGCTGGCTAAAGCTGTAGCAGGTGAGGCGAAAGTACCGTTTTTCAGTATTTCCGGCAGTGAATTTATTGAAATGTTTGTTGGTATGGGTGCGGCGCGTGTCCGTGATCTGTTCAAGCAGGCTCAGGAAAAAGCTCCTTGTATCGTATTTATTGATGAGATAGATGCTATTGGCAAGCGTCGTGACAGCGGACAATTTGGCGGCAATGATGAACGTGAGCAGACTTTGAATCAGCTGCTTTCAGAGATGGATGGCTTTGATGGCAGTAAAGGTGTTGTGATCCTAGCTGCAACTAACCGTCCGGAATCATTGGATAAAGCGCTTCTGCGTCCAGGTCGTTTTGACCGACGTATACCTGTTGAGCTGCCTGATTTACAGGGACGTGAAGCAATTCTGAAAGTGCATGCGAAGGCAATTAAAACCTGCGATGATATTGACTATTTGACGGTAGCAAGAGCTACTGCGGGTGCTTCTGGTGCTGAATTAGCGAATATTGTCAATGAGGCTGCCCTGCGTGCTGTCAAAATGAACCGTACCTGTGTAAGCCAAAGCGATCTAGAGGAATCTGTTGAAGTAGTTATTGCCGGTTATCAGCGTAAAGGCGCTGTAATTCCGCCGGAAGAAAAGAAAATAGTTGCTTATCACGAAATTGGACATGCACTGGTAGCTGCTTTGCAGAAAAAATCAGCTCCTGTCCATAAAATTACGATTATCCCTCGTACATCTGGAGCCCTGGGTTATACTATGCAGGTTTCTGAAACTGATAATGTATTGATGAGTAAAGAAGAACTTTTCAATAAGATCGTTACTATTACTGGTGGACGTTCTGCAGAAGAAGTTATTTTCAATTCTATTACGTCCGGTGCTTCCAATGATATTGAGCAGGCTACCAAGCTGGCGCGTGCTATGGTTACCCGCCTGGGTATGACGGAAGAATTCGATATGATGGCTACCGAAACAATGACTAATATTTATCTTGGCGGAGATCCTTCGTTGAACTGTTCTGACGAAACAGCCAGTAAAATTGATGCCAAAGTTTTGGAAATTATCAAAGAAGCTCATCAGAAAGCGCGTGAGATTCTGGAAGAAAATAAAGAAAAATTACACGAGCTGGCAGCCTTTCTGCTGGAACGTGAAACGATTACCGGCGAGGAGTTTATGCGTTTGCTGAATAGTGAAGCTGATGTTATTGAAACTTCTGCGACGGTTGTAAAAGAAGGTGAAGCTGATGCTGAGGAAGCAAGCAGTATTTGACAGAGAGACTTTTTTGACACTGCCAGATTTACCGCCTCGTTTAAAGCTATGGGGTGAAGATAGAGAGCTTGAAGATTTTCTTGTAAAGAAAGCGTTTATGATTAATCCTATTCCCAGTTCTGTGGCGCGTGCAGATGGCGAGGTGAAAATTGCCGTCGTTGGTTCAGGTCCTGCTGGTTTAGGCAGTGCTGACGAATTGACTCGGTTAGGTTTTAAAGTGACGGTTTTTGAGCGTGACGATCGTCCGGGCGGGCTTCTGATGTATGGCGTACCTAATATTAAGCTTCCTAAAAATATCGTCATGCAGAAGATAGAAGCGCTGCAGGATGCAGGAGTGGAATTTCGTCTGCAGACAGAAATAGGCAAGCAGGTAACTTTTGCCGATCTGCAAAAGGAATTTGCTGCGATTATTGTTTGTGTTGGCAGTACTTCACCGCGACGTTTGAAAATGGTCCGCGATGATGCTAAAGGTGTTTACTATGCTAAAGATTTTCTGACTTATGTAACGAAGGAAATGTTGGAGCAAAACACATCTGTTCCCGCTGATACGGCAGGTAAGGATGTAGTGATTATAGGCGGAGGAGATACTGGTATCGACTGCGCTGCAGTGGCTTTTGCCCAAGGGGCCCGTAGTATCCTTCAGCTGGAGCTGAGGGAATGTGAGATGACCGGAAAAACGCAGGACGGTTTCTGTGAGTTGGTCAGCAGTGATCCTACATTATCATACGGCACTATACTTCAGGATGTTTTATATGATGATAATGGCTTTGTAAAAGGGGTTCGCATCGCTAAGGTAGAATGGATAAGCTCCGCTTCGGGCAGCTTGCCTAAACCACAGTTGATCGAAGGATCGGAGTCAGAAATCCCGGCGCAGCTTTTGCTGCTTGCTACTGGTTTTACAGGACCGGAGCCTGCTGTGTTCAGTACTTTTGCTTTTAATAAAACTCCTGTTGGCACGATCGCTAAAGGAAGCGGCTATTTTGATACTTCACGTGCCGGTGTATTTGCAGCAGGCGATGCTCGGCGTGGGCAAGGTGTTGTGGAATGGGCTTTTGCAGAAGGTCGTAATGCGGCTGTTGAATGTGCTGAATATTTGCATGCTTTAAAAAAATAATTATACAAAAACGCCAATATCCTTTTACGGATATTGGCGTTTTTATTTTATTAATAAATGCAAGCGAATTTTTAAATAAAAATAGCAGGGTGATTAAAATACAACGTAAAAATGTTTTTATATACTTTAAAATAAAGTGGAATATATGAGGCTGGAGAATGGCTTCAGTAGCTAATCTGCGAACACATGTTGCCTCAGCAACAAAAAGTTGAACATTTGTTTAATTTAATTCAAATATTATCAGCAATATTGTAACAGATTTGTTAACAATTAACTTCGGCATAAGTTGAAAAAAATCTTTACAATAAAGGTTAAGAAAGCAATAGCTTTCAAAAGCGAAGGAGAAATTTTATGTAGTCTATTTTGAGAATTGAGGTGAGTCTTATGACACCGGCAGTAAAATGTCTAATCGTTCTGGCAATAGTGGCTTTATTATTTATTACTGAACTTATTCCTTTGGCCATCACTGCTATGAGTGGCGCTATCGCCTGCGGCCTTTTGGGTTTTATCCCGGCCAAACAGGTTTTTTCGGGCCTTTCTAATTCAACAGTAGTACTTTTCGCAGGTATGTTCGTTGTTGGTGCTGCCATGTTCCATACTGGTCTGGCACAGAAAATCGGTATTTCTATCG
>OGMN01000186.1_pt1 | contig 77188 bp, 55 predicted proteins | sample 1573211 | NCBI WGS metagenome assembly OGMN01 (sample SAMEA2581876, study PRJEB24529) | metagenome | biome: Human gut stool | place: China | collected 2011
GCAAAGCTACAATCAAACCTCAAAGTGTAAAAGATGTATTTGTCCGAATGCTTACACCTTTTCTCCCAGAAAGGATGCACTCGATTCTTTCTTAAGGGCATCATCCAACATTTTCATAAAGAACAGAAATGTCATCTGTTCAAGGATTGTTATGAAATTAGTGATACCTCCTGTCCAAAAAGTATCCCATATATTATCTATCTGAGTGTTAATTTTTCCGGTTATTATAAGTCTTGTTTTTTGTTTCTTCTTTTATTTTCTGCTGTGATATAACAATATTAACTTTGCTGAATCAGGGAATGAAACTTTACTTTCCTTAATAGCTTTCTGTAAGGATTCTATTTGTTTACGATTTAGCTCTACAGGATCTGTACATTTATTAACACCAAACGGAACTATAGTAGATACAACAACTGCAAGCATAGCCACATAAAATGACTTATTTGCAACCTTTAACTGCTCTTTATGATGTTTATTTGCTTTTTTCAATTGTTTCTCGAAATTCCGTTGTTCTATACTTTTAAATTCATTTTCAGCTAAATCCTCCAATAACGGTAAAGGGTAAATTACTTTATTTGCATATTTTTCAAGATAGTTCACAAAATCCACATAAACATTGTGTTTAGCCTCTACTGGTACTAGATACTTTGTATCGTTTGATTTTTGCCAAAATGCATCATGCTTAAATTCATACAGATTCCTATCGTAAAGTAAACGCTCATCATCATTCTTTAAATCAAAAGATAAAGTCTGTAATTTGATTAAATTATAATTTTCAAGTTCTTCAATAAAATACAAGAAATCTACAGTCTGAAAATAATTCTTTCTTAAACCATCCCAATCAACATTCCCTAATTTCTTACTTTCATAATAATATAATGATAACTCTTTAGGTTCAAGAGTCCATTTAATTGCAAAACAAGACAATTGTTCTCGCAATAATCTTGCCACCTGCAACTCTTCTAATTTAGAATTTCTTTTTATACTTATCAGTTTGTTTATTATTGCTTTTTCTTTATCAGAGAATGACCTCATATTATGCTATAAATATTATATAGCAAAGTTAATGAAAACATCTGTTATATCACTATAGAACTTCTATATCTTCAACATATTCAATATTTAACTCGTCAGCTATTTTTCTGTTCATATCAGATAAATGTCCAGTCGTTACTAGCAGTGTCTCAATCTCATAATCTTGAGATTCTAAACTTCTCATAGCTTCCATTACTGATTCATATTTAATGCATTGAAAAATTCCTCTTGAAATATCATTATCCGGTGCATATTTAGGTTTAACCTCAATAGCAACATGTTTGCCATCTGACAATTCAATATAAACATCTAATCTGTCCCCTGAAGGGAGTATATGTTCTGTTTCTATTAATTCTACATTTTTGTAGCCTAATATTTCATGATGTTCACTGATGTATTTTTTCAGTTTCTTATGTTCTTCGCCTTCACCGCCATAATAAGTAAGTGGATTCTTTATTTTATTTAATTCTTCAGAAGTAAAAGCTTCATAAGGTTTTAAATCTAGTTTATTAAGAACCCAATCCCAGTGTTTATAAGATATTGCCTTGCTGTCGAGTCCCTCTACGAATATTCTTTTTGCTTTGTCGTTCCATTTATTATAGTTAGCTTCAATATACTCAAATCCTTCTGCTGGTAACATTGACTTGGAGTTTTTACAGAGAGAATTCAATGTCGGAATTTCTTTTTCTGTTTCTTCTGATAGCTTATTGAGAACTTCTTGTATCGCATAAAGCGAATGACCTATACCTGAGAATCTCGTTTTACCAATGAGATGAATCAAATCACCATAAGTATGTCTATTTTGTCCTGTCTTAGCCCAATGAATAAGAACAGGAATCATTAAACGAACATTATCCCTTGTACGCTTGGTTTTTACAACAGTATTAATAATATCCATAGCTTATCTTAGTTTATATTCCTTAAGAACTGAATATACAAAATCTGTAGTTTTTTTCCTATCTCTACGGTTAAGTATAGAACCTATGGTTTCACCATCATACTCATCATATATAGAAACCCTTATAACTGGTTTATTTCTTATTACAGAATTTACATCCTTAAGAAAGTCGTTGAAAGCTCTTTGTCTCCATCTTGAGCTACCATTTCCTTCTAAAACACCATAATCATTACTTTTTAGAAAAAATTTCTCAGAGGAGTTTGACATCCATTTATTTCCATATTTTCCAAATGACAAGCATTTGTTTTCATATAATCGACAATATTCTTTATATTTACCTATAGAGAAATACCTATAACTATTATATATACTAGAGTTAAGTGTTATCAGTCTATATCTATTGAAATGTAATTCTTCATCCAACTCTATTATAAAATCTGGATATTTAATATCCCAGCTATAATTTATAGGGAAAGACTCTTGAATTCCACCAAGTTTCTTGTATATGTCCAGTATTTCATCATCAAGACCTGCATACTCAATCTCAAATTGACTTATTTTAGGAAAAGAGGAGTCGCTTGAGTAGCCCATTATCTCTTCAATTATACTTTTAAGGAACTGCTCTTTTCTCATCATAATATTTTTGCTTTTTTAAGTATTGTACTCATTTTATCTCTTATTCACTCTATATGTTCCTTTCGTCATAATCCCTTTCCCTGCTTCTTCCCTAGTATTAGCTTCCTTGTAGAATATCCAGTGGTGAATTGCATTACCGGAATAGAAAGAAGTATATGCTTGTTGAAAGTTCCATCCTTTTTCAGACATATAGTTTGCAGCATCGACCATACTATTGAATTCTATCTCCTCACCATTGTCACCCACAAGTTTCTGTTTATTCTTCAGTCTACTTCATATAGAATACACCTGACTTTCACCAAAATCAAATACAATTTTGAACCCAGACGATAATTCCTTTTGCATTCCCTTAATTTCGCAATAGTATTTTCTAGCATGTAATTGGATTGGAATAATACTTAGGATTCCAATAAATACAGCAATCAGATGTTTTATCATAGTTTTCTTTACTTTGTTTATAATCAAATTACTAAGATAAACATAATAACTTGGATGGACAAAAAAACAGGAAACCTTTTTATCGGTCTCCTGTTATAATTATCATTTCGTTTTCATTCTCAGCACTATCTTTCCTCCATCAATTTCCAACCATACCTTTTTTATCTTATCAGCCCCTAACAACTCAGCACTCTCTATGTAAGCTTTAATAAACTCAGGCTGCTCCATAGAATAAGTACATCGTAATGGAACTTTAGGGAATTTGGCCGGCATCCTAAAGCCTTCATATCCTTCTCCAGTTATCATGTAGGCATCAGCATCCATAATCATATCCACTGGATCAGATTTATAATCAATTCCACGATAGAAATACATGGCCACTGTTTTTCCGGCTATATAGAGTTTGAATATTACCTTGTTTTTTTCTACATAAGCATCCAAATCTTCCTGTACTGCTTTTTCAATTTCAGCTATAGTCTGTTTTTCTGTGTCGTAAACTTTTGATGTAATAAATAGTTTCATAGTTTGCCTCCTTTCGTTTTTTGTGATTTAATGTTTAGTGTAATTCCCAGTTTGCCCTTCAGAAATGATATGATATAAGTCCTGTATAAGCATCAACCCTGACTCTTTCTCTCGGGCATATCTCCAGAAGCTCCTTCAGTGTTATTTCAATGCAGAGACCAGTTCTAAAATTCTCTCCATATAAATCACGGAGAGCTTCTATATCTTTCTCGTATTTTTCAGGGATGGGCTTGGCAATTGAACTACTTTTTTCGATGACACCAGGAGTAGTTTCTCTAACCTGACGCTCTGACGATTCTTCTAAAGTACCATCAAAGAATATATTCATAAAATTTCCCCACATGAGAATAGGTATTATTTTTGTCATTAGTTAGAGTTTCAATCCACCAGAATCGCGTTTTGTCATTTTGAGAGATAGATACAAAAAAGAACGCACTAAGATTGAATGTCCTAGTGCGTCATATATTGTTATTAGCGATATATATTCTTTACCAATTTTAAGTCTTCATATTCCAGCTTCGGTTGAACTCCATTTCCTAAAGGTTTACAAAGTTCCTTTTTCATTTCACTTGAACTGGTTGTTATAATCTCATACCTTGCATCAAACACATACCCACGATATTCATCTTTTCTAAGGTCTGCAATAATATATATAGTTTCTCCTCTGCTGAAGTTTGCTATTTCATTGCTATGTGCTTGAATAATAACCCCTCCTTGTAGTTGTATAAAATACTGTGTGTAAGTACTAGGAAGAAGCCCGTTTGACCAGTATGCTGCTGCGGTATTATCTCCTTCTCCTGTAAAGAAATCTGCAATAGTTCCATATAATAATACCTTCTCACCTTTTAAGACTTGACTGAACTTTGCTATATTATGTTGTTTCAGTCTGTTTATATCTGAAACGCTCCATAAATAACTATATATATTAAAACTATTTGTTTTTTGAGCAATATACTCTTGACGTTGTCTATTTTGCTCTTGCTTTATTTCCTGTGCCTTTTTTAGTCTTCTATTATTTATGGTTGGTGCTATAACTTCAAATAATTGTTGGGGAATAGAATCTATATTATGAGTCTTAAAAGATAGAGCTTTCGTCAGGTTAGCAATAGGTGTTGAACGGTTCTGTACATTTATTGCATAGATTATGCTATTTTGCTTTTGGATTGTAAAATCAAAAGTTTCAGAATCATATATTAAAGATGCGTATCCTTGAAGAAAATCATCTTCTTTCCACTCACCTGTTATTTTAGTTTTATATAAGTTGAAAGACATAATTCCATCTCCTTCTCTTTGAAAGTTATGTATATCTCCTTCATATTTGGCAGTAGAATAAATTATATTATTACGCTTTTTATAATCGTCATCTGATATTTCAACATCTCCGTTAATTGTAGCATAGACTTTTCCATTGGGAGATATTATATTACATTTACCTGAGAATATTTTTAAATCTTGAGAGAACATTCCATTAAGAGATACATTCTTCTTGAAAAGAACTCCTGTCCCAACAAATTTATCTCCATTCCAGTGTCCTGAGTAAGAATTACCATTGCTATATAATTCACCTAGTCCTTTTCTTATATCTGCCTCCCAATGGCCGTCATAGGTAGAGCCTGTACTATAAATCATTTTCCCTTCTCTCCATCGTTTTCCACTTTCCCACATTCCTTGATAAACAGATCCACTTTTATAAGTCATTTTACCATGACCAGATATGATACCTAAATACCAATTCCCTTCATAGATACCTCCTCCCTTATAAGTCATTTTACCTTCTCCATTGGGTAAACCATTTTCCCAATTTCCTTCATAAACATTTCCATTAGCATAAATCATCTTTCCAAATCCATCAGGCTGTCCCTTTTTCCATTCACCCTCATAATAATCTCCATTTGGATATTTCTTTTTCTTGGCTTCAACTGTACCAGATACAAGTAATGCAAGTATCAGTGGTAGTAAGAATAATATTTTTTGCATGGTTTCTGTTTTTAATATTCGTTATTTATTAGATATTTTTCTACGGCATCACGTATATTACATAGATTTTCAGGATTCTTTATAACCACATTTTCATTATTTTCGTTACAAATTGAAATTGTATAGTCGGATAAACTTGATATAAGATTCACAAAATCATTAAAATTCGTTCCATACATAACTACTCCTATATCTCTAAACCAAATACCGGCATCATTATTAATAAGTTTATCATAATTTAGACTGTATACTTTTCCTGAATTATTATCTTTAACTAATATTTGCTTTATATCATATCCTGAACTATAAAATTCATTTGTGTAAAAAGACATTCCATTTACTTTAGGTACGATTGTTATACATAACTTTAAAGCCTCAACTTCACTATTTCCCATTAAACTATAAAAAAGAAAAGGTTCAGATTTTATATCTTCATTAAATTCATCTTTAGGGTACTGTATTTCCCATCCTTCTGTATTATAATGAACTTTTCCATCCGATTGAACATTTCTTCCATTTTCTGTAAAGTTGATACTAAATTGGTTACTTTCAGGAATATATATTAATTCAGCTGTGCTAACAGGAGTAATACCATCTATAGTGAGAATTACGTATTTATATGTATTATTTTCATATTTAACTTCAATCGGATGGTTTAACTTGTCAGTAGCCAATGCTGCCAATTTATCAAAATATCTGTTACTCTTATCTTGTATAATTTTATTTTTTATTATTTCAGTTTGGACAAAGTCACGAACTTGATCATCTAAAACGCTCCAGTTTTTATTTAATATACTTTTATCACAAGAGTCTTTTAATATTTTAATCTCTTTAAAAGCCTCTTCTAATGGATTTACTTGCTGTGTAGTTACTTCTGTTTGTTGATTTTTAGATGAATTACCACAACTAATGGTCAAACAACACGCACTTAATGCTAAAAATAAGTAATGTAGTTTCATATAGATTTCCTGAATTTAGTTTTTTTATTTACTATCCAATAGTTTTTTAAGTTTACTTCGGTACAATAAGAATAAGGTGGTAGTCCTTTTTTAGAAAAGCAATACGTTCAACTTTTACGAATGGTAATTGTAATGAGCATTTAAGTTTTTTTACAAATTAGTTGTTTCTATATTATAAATCTTACCTATAAGCCTCCGAAGTCAGTATTAGATTAAACAAAAAAAGCGTGAAACTTGTCCTACTATCCATCGAAAACAGGTATCGCCAAACACCTCGTGAAGATGAATAAGAAAGAAACAATACTCTCACGCCTGTACAATATATGTACCTATACAGCATTGGCTATACGGGAAACATATACAAACAGAAAATGAGCGTAATATTGTCTTTCATCCCTTCACTATTGAAATTGGCGATTTCGTTTTCAGGATAAAAGCAAAAAACGCTTTCTATTATAGTCCAACCATTTCTCCGGTCAGACTTTACAAATATACGTTTTTTGTTCAATATTACGCTCTTATAAAGAGTATTATTTCTTTCAAATATAAGGATTTTAGCAGCTTCATGGACGGAGATAATAGGATATTTGTGTCCCAGTAAAATAAAATTGGATATTGTACTTATATTTCATACCCGAATAAAACGTTTAGTAATCAAATACTTATCTTATTATTCAAACTGTCCCACTAATAGTATTATATAAAACTGGGACAAGGGTAAGGGGGGGTATGGATTATTACATAACCGACAGGATAATGGAATATTTCATTTAGGGGATTATATCTTTTATAAAGGTTTTTTGAATACTCTGTAGATTTTTTATTCCACCTTAAAGGTGTTATGTATACTCCTTAACTCCTGACCCTGAAAGAAGAAAAAGAGACCACCATCAACCGGCAGCCTCTTTCTATATTAATCAAAGAACTTATAATCGATAATATCCAGTTCAATCCCAGGTTCTTTCATTGATTCTATCGGACTACAGATAAAGGTTCCCATGAAATTAACCATTATACCTCCTCTTTTCAATGATACAGGTTCAATCCAGTCCTCATCACTATGTCTTATCTGATACCATTCCTTATCTTCAGGTATAGTATCAACAGAAACCCTGAGTTCCAGAAATTCACCTTCAACCTTAACACCATTCTCCAGTGTAATGCTCATTCTGGTTTTGCTTGTTCTGTTGTAATCGTATGTCATTGCTATATACTCTATTATTAAACATTTGCAACTTCTTTTCCATCCTTGTATCTGTAAATGCTTAAAGATTCGGTAGTCATCCAGTTGCAATCCTTTAATCTAAAACCATACTTGTCTTCCAGAGTTTCAAGAAATGATTCAAAATCCTCATAATTATAGGATTCGTTTATTTCCTTTTCTGTCAGCTCTATTATGTTTAAAGCTCCGCAGCAATAATCCAGTATCAATACATATTTAGGTTCCATATAATATAGTAATGTGTCATCTTCTAAACTCCACCGTGAAGAAAAACTGGGACGACAATAGTTTTTAAGTTCTATCATATTCTTTCCGTATGCTGAATTTGTATTTTCTCGGCTTCAGGATACAGTTTGTTTACCTTTGAATAAGCCGAGTAGATATTATTGGCACATACATGGAATCTGATTTTCTTACCACCCTGAATAACATAGAAGTGGTATCTGTAGTAGTAATTCATAATCCGTAACGTCTGATTAATACACTCACTTGTGATGGCTGGAAACTTTTTCCTTGGGAAGTTACAAATCCTTCCTTGTTCAGAATTCTCGCCATTTCAGATAATGATTTTTCCTCTTTAACCAGGACTCTCAGATATGCGGCAGCTCGTTTGTTGTTTGGATTATCGAGAGCTTTCATTCTGTTGGTCCTGTTACTGTTTTCGATAGCTTGATCCAGTTTCTCTAAAAGATTCTCCGGTTTTCCAAGCTTGCATCCTCTTGCCTTCTTGGCTTCCAATGACTGTTTTGTTCTCTGTGATATAAGCCCAGCCTCATATTCAGCTATACTGCTTATGATATGAAGGACAAGTTTATTTGCTTCAGGGAAATCACAGAATATGATTTCCACATCACTCTCCAAGAGTTTGCTGGTAAATGCTACATTTCTGGAAAGTCTGTCAAGTTTGGCAACTATCAACGTAGCTCCAGTTTTTCTACATTCTCCCAAAGCTTCTGTAAGTTTTGGTCTGTCAGATTTTCTTCCGCTCTCTGTTTCAATATATTCAGAAATTGGAATTGTGTCCTTCAGATATTTGTGTATTATTTCTCTCTGCGCCTCTACTCCAAGTCCTGAATTTTGTTGTTTCTTCGTGGACTGTCTGAGATAGGCGACATATTTCTGCTTCTCCATATTTGTTTAACATTTCATTAACACTCTTCACGGATACCAAACGAACGTTCAATACCCATTAAGCCCGTCACATAAAACACGAAATCCTGAGAATTTCGGATTTTCAGATTTTCCTACTTTTCCTAGGATTCGTTATCTCACAGATTTTCTAAAGCTCTATAATATGATATTCTTCAGAAATCCGTTTTTCATAGTCTTCCGTTTTCTCCACATTCTCGTCTATCACAGAAACGAGCATGTCTACATAAACGTCTTCTATTATTTTCTCTTCTCCCTCAGAATCGGGAATAAGATGTATCTCGAAAAGGTCTGCTCCCTCGTCCAGGATTATTCTTACTGTACCTGTATGTTTGAATCCCAGGCAATGAAACTCCAGACCTCCTTCAATCACCTTCATACTTTCAGGATTAACTCCCCAAGATATGAATATCGCAATCTGCATTCTAAGAACTGACCAGATATACTTGGCCAGTTCCCGGTTATAATCTTTATTTTCCATACACATTATCATATATAAGGTAAACACTCATTTTCCACTACGGCCTTCAGTTTCTTTGCTACCTCATGTGAAGCTTTGTTTCTCGGGTCATAGTATCTGTTTTCGTCAGACTGTACATTTATGATTTCTCTTATAAGTCTGAACAGGTTTTGCTGTAGTGTCGGATGATAATACTTCACCGACTCTGCAAACATCTTATAATCAAAGCACGTATTGTTTAGTGCACTTTCTAAAGCCATAGCCGCTTTGTATTCACGGCTCCCTTCAAGTTTGTATCTTTCCATAATTCTTCTTCGTCATTAAATTCGTGATACTCATTATATATTCTCTCAAAATCCTCCTTCTTCAACCGGGGATAATTCGTCTGATACATTTCATAAAGATCTTCCACTGACATTTCCGGATCCCAACTCAGTATATCCCAGATTTCAGTTTCAGCATCTATCTCAAAATATCGATGGTAATATCCTGACTCAAGATTTTCATGAGGATAGACTGACAGACAATTCTCTATAATGTGTTCTACCAGTCCCAGACAATTCAAAAGGTCTTTCTTTACTGTAAATTCATGGTCTGTGTGTGGCTCATAATATCCACAGCTCAGATTCAGACAACTTACTTTCAGACCTTTCTCCTTCAGTTCAAGCACATCAGTCATCATACCAAACTCTTCCTGATATCCGAAGGCATTAAAACCGATGTCCTTTAAAAATTCATCGCTGCACAGTGAGGTATATGATATATTTGTAATCAGGTCTTCATATCCTCTTCTGTCAGGCTCAATGACAAATCTCGCATCTTCAAAGAAACCCATATCCGCATTTCTGCTACCAACACACCCGATTTCCTCTGATACGAAAAAAGCGACTTTCATACATTCATATTTTCCAGACAGTTCAAGGCTATCCAGATACCATTCTTATCATCAGCTCCAAGCCCTTCTCTTTGTCTGTTCTTGGGACTGTATCCGAATATGATATCCTCTGTTTCTATTGCCTTGAAATCTTTTGAATGTTCTCTCTGCACCTGATCAAGATGGGCTACAATACAAGGATAAGTTTCTGCATTTCCCTTTATCATATATAAGTTTCCCACATGATCGTTTTTTATTGTTACTCCAGGGATATGTTTCTTCACATATCCCTTTATAAACTTCTTCATAGCCTTTTCGTTTCCACTAGGGCTATGGATTTCATATAGTGTCTTCAATAAATTCATACTGCAATTTTTATTAGTTGATAACCGAATGGAAGATTGAATTCATTATCAATCAGGTCAAACAGATCGTTTCCAAAACGATGAAGTTCTCCTTTTTCCCAAAGTTCATCAGCAGATATCTCTGATATGGTTTTTCTTTCATATTCACCAAGACCGCTATTCCACTCATAGAAATAAGTGATATCTTCTTCATTCTCATAGTATTCTTCATCATAGTAAGAGTAATACCAGTTTTCCCGTTTATAAGTGGATTCTGCATCGTCCAGACAATCATAAGTACAATAGGTTTCTTCTGTAACCTCTGAATACCGGCCATCGGATGTCACAAAATATTTTCCACATTCAGGACATCTCTGTACATCATCCTTGTGGTGATACTCATCAATGCTGTCTACCCAGATAAATCATCAAGGTCATCCGCATCACAGTAATATTCCGTTCCTCCTACATATACAAGAACCGTCTCATTACAATAGTATCCGTGATAGTCATCATATTCTCTTTTACTATTTTCCAGACAATCATCTGTAATTCCAAGATCCAGATTTCCTGCACCGAAATTATCGGCCACCATCTTGTCCATATCATAACATTTGAATGAATCCTGATAACTGAGTGTGTCCTCCCAGTCCAGTTTACACTCTATGGAAAATCGCCTGTCCGATAAAGAATGTTCGTTGATGTCAACGAAAGCTCTGGCATCACCACAACCAGCTCCAACTTTCTTGTATCCGTCAATATAACCTCCTGAAATTAAAGCCTCTATCAACGCTCTTTTCAGTATCTCATTACTTTCACTTGAATACTGTCTTTCCGCAAGTCTCCAGATTTTACCATCCTGATCCTTGACCTCATTGAAGATGATACATCTGGCTATAACCATTCCATCCTCATTTTCAAGATAAGCTGCACTTGCCTTTACAGCATTCTCATAAAAACTTGAACGGTCTTTGTCAACCATACATGATCCGAAATTCCCATCGCAACATTCAGAAGAGTAGATCTTGTGAAACTCATTATTCACATACAGTCTGTTCTTGGGTAATTGTCCCATGGTATAAACCTGCCATTCCGATGCAAATTCCTCACACAGATAATTCATCACCTGTTCTGGAAGTAACTTACCGAATTCAGTCTGAAGTACGATGGCTCTATAGAACTTTCCAGCCTTCATCTTGAACACTCTTTCTCCGTTTTCCATATTGATATATCTGACCGCTCTTGTGTCTCCATCCTCACACAAGCCTTTATTTCCGTCAGTTGAATAGGTTGAACTATAGTACCTTTTTCCCATCAGGTCTACAACATATGAAAGCTTCATGTTGTCATTGCTGCTTTTTATAATCTCATTAGTTACCAGATTCTTCATTGTCGCCATATCTGATATATGAACCAGTGAATAATCTCCGGAAACTACCGCATCATGCAAAAGTTTCCCGTTCTTTATGAAGCTCAACAGAATCTTGTTCTTTCTGCTTTTTACTCCATTCCCATGTTTTACTAATCCGAATAATTCCTTGAATTCTTCGTAGTTATTGAAATTATAGTATAGCATATCATTCTGATTTTTAAATTGTTATTAAATTAAATAAAAAAGGAGGATACCACCATTGTGATACCCTCCTCGGATATTTACCAGGAACCTTCCGGGATGTTAACCCAGAAACCAGGCATATCTCTCATCTTTTCCCTGAAGTGTTTCTGAAAGTCCTACACTCAGTTCCATCGCATTTACAGTCCTGTTAAGAAACGTGTCTGCATAACTGTTCTTTACTGCTCCAGTAAGTAGATTATAGAATCTCCACATTGATATTCCGTCTTCTCCTCCTGCAAAATTGTTGTCGTTCAAATATTGTTTTGCAACATTATTTATCTGACTGTCCGTAATGCTCACAAGAGGAAGCCTTTTCTGTGCTTTCTGACTTAAACAGCTGTACACTCTCATTCTTCCCAGTATCTGACAAAACTGATGCTCGTTCAGATTCACTTCTCCGAGAGACTGCATTAAATGTATATCCCTGGCAATATTATAGTTTCCGAACAAATCCAGAGCTGACTTATACAAGTCACCTTCATTCATTGCTCTGATATCCTCTCTGTAACCATCAGTTGAGATGCACTGATTGGTACAGACCATATTCTGAAAACCTACTGCCATTGAAAATTTCTGGGCAGTAAATCTCCCTGCTAGATTATCCCTTGCATAGCTTTTACAGCCAACAACGGATAGTGTCAGATGATTTCCGTTAATATCCTGATGTATGGTTGGGACCTGAATCTCGAAAATCATCCTTTCATAGTACATTGTCCGATCACTCTCAAGCAAATCCTTTACGGGCTTGTTGATCGCTGAAGGAATTCGCCCCTTCACAATGTGGGAAACTCTGATAATGGGATCTTCTATCTTTTCCCCTTTATAGAAATCCCTTACAGCTTCATGGACTGAGCCAATGAAGCTCTGATGTGATATACATACCTCATTATCCCTTGAAAATACAGGTATGATACAATCTTTCTTGAGGTGTTCTAATGTAACCTCTTCAGTATTCGCTTCAATAAAGGATGTCTTTCTGGGTGCATCTTCATTGATAATTACTGCATCCACCGCATCCTCTTTTATAGCTGTCAATAAATTTGTTTCCATTATTCTCCTTTCTTTGTTCTGTTAATTACTGACCTTGCTGATTTTCTTCTTCAGCAAAGCTTTAAACTTCTTAAAATTCTTGAGGCAGCATAGAGCTACCTCAAAAATGATAATCAACCCATCCGTTACTTTCTCCTTCTTAGTCATGGGCCTTTCATTTTACTTCTTCCGTTTTAAATCCTCCAATAGTCTTGGGCTTTCGGTGTCTCCTTATAAATCGTTCTACATATTCGACACTTTCAATCACATTTACCACCAAGACCAGAATCTTTACTACTTCAAAAACATTTTTCATTTTCATATAAAATCCTCCTTATTAGTTTGTTAGTTAATTGGTTTATTATTCTCACTAATAAGGTTTTGAAGGGAAAAACAAAAGGCAGGAAATCCAGTGATAACCAGATTTCCTGCCTACAAAGTATTGAGGATAATAATGAAAATAATCTCTATTTGAGAATCTGATATAACTATAGTATATCTGTCCCGAAATAGAGATTATTTTTCTGTGATTTTAATAGAAGCTTAATGGTTCACTTCTATTAGTCACCGCTTTCTATATTATGTATTTCCTTTCTGCTTATTATCTTCTCATTCTTTGTTCTTTTCTTCTCACATATAAGGGTTTCGGGGGATTGGTGAAGGAAAAATATATTAGGATAAGACTGCACAAAATAATTAAGCACAACAAAGAAAAAACTATCTAAACTTTCTTCCAAAATCAATAAATGGATTACAGCACACCAAGAATGGATATAAGAAATAAATGAATATGGTTTAGAAGATACTTCTGAGAAATACTTAGGAAACGTATTTATTAAGTTATCATACATTATTAGCCCTATTAATGATACAATATGAAAACAAAAGCCAACCTACCCTATTACATGAATAAGTTGGTATTTTCAATTCTAGTACATAACATTATTATATTAATTTATATGATTATACAGATATACATTGAATACTTAAATGAAATATAGCGACTTCTCACAGGTAGATTTTAAAGAAATAATAATCTGATAACCCATTAAATAGTTCTACACCGTTACTAGAAAATAGCTTGAAGATACAATATATGAATGATTTTGGATAATAAAGAAACTTATATAATATAGTTAAATACTATATCATTCAATAGAGAAAAAAGTAATTATAATCACCTTAACTATTATAATTATTAATTGCATTAGAGAGCTATATTGAGTAACTTTGTGATGCAGTATAGAACTGCAAAGAGATTATTAATTTATTGTCGAATTTATCTTGTTTACATGTAAACCAATATGTAAACTGTAACTTGAAAGGCTTCTTCAAAGAAGAGATAAACGAAAGTAGCTCAGTTAGTTACTTTTAATCTGTAGGATTAAAGGACATTAGCTTCCCAAGCTAAGGGTCACGGGTTCGAGTCCCGCTTACCGCTCTTCTTCGGTTAAAGGCTAATACACTGATAATTAGCGTATTTTAGTCACTGCATCACATGCTAATTTCTCTGATTTATAGATTAAAAAAAAGGATATAAACCTCACTTTTGAGGTTTTGCACTTATCCTTTGCGTATCCTAAAACTTTTCCTATAGATAAACAGGCTTCAATACAGCCTTCAGATTTTACCTTATGCTCTTGGAGAATTAGTTAAACAGGAAGTCAATACTCTAAAAATATAGATGCAATTATAACTCATTATACTATAAATAAGTTATATTTAATGAAGCATTTATAAAAAGAAGGGATAACCGTAAGAACGATTACCCCCTTCTCTACAAATTAGAAAGAAACTTATGTAAAAGTTAATCATTTAATATCGTCATAAGCAGTGATGGCTTTTTCAAAACGAGTACAAACATCTTTAAATGAATACAATCCATCAGAATTCAAATCTAGCCCTTTCAGTTGTAACTGATAAACCATAGGAGAGTTTTCCTTGTCGAGCATTTCCAAATTTCTCAATTGTTCAGTGCTCTGATATACCAGATTGACCGAAATAAACTCATTTCCTTCTTTGTCCAGCCATTTTTCAAATACCAACTTACAACCAATTGGAGTCTTTTTTTCGATGGAATTAGGTAATTCATAATCTTCCACTTCCAAAGCAGCATTCACACTTGCAATATTTGAATCATGTCCACATAAGAAAGTAAATTTTCGAGCTTCTGAATTAAGTTCATCATTTATGTATACAAGTAATGGATGTGCCACATTATAAGCTACAATAGGTGCTGTAAAAAGTACATCCCCATAAACATCCTTTACTCGGGCAATCTTTTCCCAGTCAGAATTAGAGATCTCATGTCCGAATGAAGCTTTTCTTGCATCAGTTTCTTCATAATATTGCAAGATAAAAGCATCAGATGCTGAATTGGCAAGCTTCAGAGAACCTTTCATTGCAGGCTCCTCTCCTTTTTTCAATATAATTTGAGTATCATAATCATCAAAGGCACAAGTTTCTCCAGCTTTACAAGCAGGTGAATCTTTCAGATCAAGAACATCTGCCAGAATTTGGTATGAGTCTTCGAGTTTCTCATTAATTCCTCTTATTCCGTTTTTGCCTCCCATTGCTGCAATTTGAGACATTGCTTCTGCACAGAAGGAGTCACTTACTTTTGTCAGGCGAGGGAAAAATACCGGATCCATCTTGCTCGGAGTGTATCGATGATGAATAGCCAGGTTGGCTACTGGCATAAATCCTGAAGAAAAGTATTGCGCTGTTGCAATTGTGCGCTGCATACTATTGGCGTAGATGTTTACTTCATCCACACTCGGTACATAATTTTCAGTAAATAATCCTTCATCAACCAGCCATTTACGGAAAAATTGTCCCATCATTGTTTCCAAAACTCCTCCTCTCAAAGTGAGTTCACTAGAAGCTGAACTCCACTTTGTCCATTGGTGAGGAGTTAATTTTCCTAAAGCGCTCCCGTTGTCAGACAACGGAGAGCGGATATTATGACGACTAAGAACAACTACTTCTTTTAAGGTATATTTTTCTTTAAATTCGGGTGAACGTTTGGTTTGAGCCCACACAAACACAGGGCAGGCAAATACCAGTATTAATAACGACAGCTTATTTAGATTTCTCATAATACAGTTTTTATTTGTCAAAACTACAAACTATAATTACAAATTTTCTACTTCTATCAGAATTTTATCTGCAAACGTGTTTCAATAAGCGCCAGTTTTGTATTCGGAGTATTGATTCTGTCGGTTGTAGTAGTGTAAGAGCCGCGAACACGCCATATCATATACTTATTGATATAGTAGTTGAATGTAGCCGACCAGTCATTCAGTCTTCCTCCCAGAATTTCAGCTTTATGATCAGACATATCTGTATAGTTATACGAAAGAACAACCTCCATAGCTCCCGGATCAGGAGTAGCAATACCTCCATCCAAGTCAGAGTACTTATAATTCTTACCTTTTACAAGTGCACGGATCGTTCCATAAGCACCACTTGCCTTGTAATTAGGCTTATCTTTTCTGTTAACATTTACATAGAAATACTGAGTTTCCAGTCCGATACGTCCTATTGCAGCATTGAGTTCCGGAGTAAATTTGTATAACATTTTGGCATCATCAATAACCGCCTCCTGAGCAACGACCTTAGCAATTCGTGTCGGGAAGGTAGTCGACAAAGTATACGCATGATGACTCAATTCTGCATCCGAATCATAACGAGGTGTTTCAAACGCTCCAGAAAGTCCGACATGGAATATCTTTCCCGGTTCACAGAATGGCTTATATACCAATCGAGTCATCATTCCTACACCCTGATTTCCCAATTTGTCGGATGTCATTTTCATAGCATCCGATTCTGTAAAGAAACTCAAAGTTCCCAGGAATTTACTTCTTGTATGCTGATACATCAAACCAATCATACGTGAATTGTTGAAAGCCTGGTTACTTGCAGGCTCTTCCATCGAGATCTTAAAAGAAGAGCTAGTAGCACTTTGCAAACCAAACTGATGGATAAAATATCCGGCACGCAGGAAATCTGACGCATCTTTATCAAAGTTATACTGAATGAATACATCCTTCATGTTCACCTTTCCATACGCATATCCCATATCTACCTTTGCCTTCCATGCACCATACGATGCACTAAATCCAACTCGCATATCGGGAATAGCAAAACCGTCATTGAACTTGTCGTCTTGTTCATTAGCCTTAAAAAGTCCCCCATCCAACAAAATACGTCCTGAAGGTTTTATTTCTAATTTTTCTTCCTGTGCTTTGGCAGCACCGATCATAGTCAAGCCTAAAGTCAATAAAAGTAATCGTTTCATAGTCTTAAATTATAGTTATTCTATTAGTTTTTTACAGGTCTAGTTTTACAAGGTAAAAAAAGTCTAGTCTAGTTTTGTGATGATAAGATTCAAGTAATTAACAAGATTGGAGAGATTAGTTTGCGAAATCACTCTTATCAACTTGTCCTTTACTTACAAGTTCTGCAAATTCTTTTTTAGCTTTTTCCAGCTGTTTCATAAAGTTTTCATTAGCATGCAAGCGTGCAACAACCGCACTTGCAACTAATCGTGCAGCATCTACATCACTCTGGAAATGGTATCCGCAAATTACTCGGCTCTGCCCCATTTCATATCCCCGTTTCAATATTTCGTTCTGTCTGTCAACATTGATTTCTGCAAGTACAAGAGCTGTAGCCCATCCGATAGCCGTATGTCCGGAAGGATAAGAACCATTTGTCGACAATTCCTGCTGCTGTTCAGGGTTGCATGTCATTTCATTATAAAAAGCAAACGGACGTGTACGCATGTAATGCTCTTTAGCTTCACGTGTAGCCAAGTCGCCGGCATCTTCGCGCATACCTAAAATCAGTTTATAAATTTCCGGTGTAGTGGTTTCTGAGATACGGACACCAAAAGCTTCAGAAAAAGCATTGGGAACACCGTCACCATTTACACGAGCATCTTCAGCAGCCTGATCACCACGAGGAGTATTTCTCTGCAATTTTCCCCATTTATACTGAGCTTCGTCATTCATAAAAAGAATTGATCCCGGTTGAGGTGGTGCTGGAAGGAGATTCAAACTACTTGCTACTTCATCTGCGCGTAGGAAATAAAGATCCGGATTGGTTCTTACATCTTTAATTTTCTCCTGAGCGAAAGTTGCCATTGCTACTAAAGACAAACATGCAACAAAAATGTTTCTTTTAATCATACTTCTTTAGATTTAAATGTTTATAAGTTTTTTGTTTTGATGTCGCAAATGTATGCGAAGAAGTACAGATAAAAAGTTGCAAAAGGTTATTTCATGTTTTTCAGGAATGCAACTTTATACAAACCACTGATAAACAGATAAATACACTAATCGTAAAGCAACATAAAAAATTAATAGCAATGTAACTTTTTACTCAAAATCGGCCTTAAAAATCCCTCTGAATTCAAACTGTTGCAGACCAAACATGCACATCAATTCCTCGGATAAATCAGAAAGTGAAGTTAGAACAAGACCGAGGACCCTGAAAAGATTACAGACTGTACAATATAAACATGAAATAACCCCATCCTACTCCATTTCCGAGTAGCGACAGGGTTATTTCGATGATAGCTGAAGACAGCTAAAAAATCAATCAATAAGACGTAATATATAAAAGACTATACTGGTAGGATTCGCTTTCACATAATCTATCAAGAAAGAATGATTCGTTTTTAGTTTGTTATTTGCCAATCTGCTGATAACCGGATTCAGATTCCCATAAATACATAGCATACCAGGGATATGTAAACGCTTTACTTTGGGATTGGCAATCAGTAAAGCCAACACTTTTGCTGCCTGATTGTTACAATTAGAAAATTCCAGCACATTATCTAAAATATCCTTATCCGTTCTGGCCATATTTTCATAGAAAACAGCTATTAGTCTTTCAATCTTTTCTGTTATCTGTTTTGTGCTTTCAGCTATCTCCATACTCAGACTGGCATCGAATTTCTTTGTAATTCTCTCTTCGTTTTCTCTTTCTATCTTGCTTCTTACAGAAGTGTATTCGCACATCAGCTCAGCCATTTTTTCCTTGGTTAGAACTTGCTCAATGTGACAATCTATCGGATATAAAACTTTCAGCAATTTAATTCTGTCCAGATTTCCCATTTCTTTCCTTACATGTTCAAGTTCTGTCACAAGGGCAGTCGTAACGTTATCAGCTTCCAGGCCACAAAGTTTTTCTTTCCGATGTAAAATATATTCACCAATCTTTTTCAGTGCTTCATCCGTAAATATATAATTATAACTTTCATCAAGGTGTTCTATTTCCTCTTTAAGACTGGACAATTCTTTCATCTTGATATTATCCGTCAACATCAGCATTTTGCGGAAAAAGATACCATTCACATCATCTATACAAACAGTTCCGTCCATGTTATGTCTGTACAAGGCAAGTCTTTCTTTAAGAGCTGTGATAGTTTTTATCCATTTTTCATTTTTTTCTACTTGCACTACTATGTTTTCCAGATTATCCGTTGCCAGAGCTATACTCGACTGTTCTATCAGCAAAGGTTTGTCGAATACGTCATATTCACCGATAAGAAGCATCTGTTTCTCCAATGTCTTGGAAAGCCCCAAAGCTATATCCCGATTCTTTTTCATGATCAGTTCCGACAATGATTTGATACGACCTGGAGTGTCAGAAGCATTTATATCTATCTCTGCAAACATATTTTTTAATTTCTCCACTTCCTTGCTGTCATTGTCATTGGTAAAACATGCCATCGATGACAGACTTTCCAGTCTGTGATGAATGTCATCCAAATGCATTTTTACAGCCTTCTTCTTGCTGCGTTTCCTCTTTATATACTCTATTATAATAATGAAAAAAATAAGTGTCGCAAAAGCTATCACGACTGATATGATTTTCAGACTGGGAACTGTCGATTCCATATCGATCCATTTGGCCGAAGTCTTTGAAAATACACTCATTTTCATTACTCCTATATTAGAGCCCAAATATAAAGTGTCCCCTTTGACAAAAGATGCTTTCGGATTGAAACGTATATCATGAAAGAATCTTCCCCGTTCTCTGATTCCGTCCTTATTTACAACATACTTTACCAGTCCAAACTCCGGCAAAGCATAAAACAATGTATCGTTTACTTTCAATAATTTATTGTAGCCTTTTAAAGAAACTGAATCATTATACTCCCTGCATATCAGATGATGATTGGTCAGCATCATTAACAAAGGTTCGTGCCCACCAGTTACGGAAATATCACGTATAAAGGTTTTATTTTCCGTTCCTTTTATAGATTGAAACGAATCTTTATTACCATAATATACTCCATGATTCAGCGTAGAAAGATATAAATTGTCGGAGTTAGGAGATAAATAGAATGAAGTAATGTATTTATTGTGTAAGTCGTCAACCAAACTAGCCTTTCCATCAGCGTCAATCCGCACCAGATCATCCTGAATTCCGAGATAAATACAGGTTCCTTCGGCTTCTTTTTTCAGGTATGACGCCGTAATCTTGGTAGGCGACTGATAAAGCACTTGAGAAGAAGCAAACAAGACATTGCCTATATATCGTTGTCTGACTTTTATCCGTTTTAGAACTTGCTTATTACTGATATAATACAGAAATTTATCGTCCGCCATCATTCCCGAAACCACCTCGTCATCAGGTATTTCTGCTATTTTGAAAGCTTCCGGACTTCCTGTATGCTGGTGATATAATTCGTTGTCTGCATTCACATAATAAATATCATCTCCATCGGAACACGAAGCCACAATCTCTCCTTTTGCATTGAAAATACCCAGATGTAATGGAATATTCCATAATGCATTTTCTGTGATCAGGACTGTATATCCATTTACTCTATCAGTTGCCACTACATTAGTACAAAACTGAGGAACCTTTCTCCGTAACGGAACTGATAAGAATGACTCTAAATCATCACTCAGCAATAAATGGTTATCATCGAGAAAATAATGAATATTGCCTAATTTATAATAAATGCGAGGAGAAAATTTTAGTGTTATATTGTTCAGTAGATTACCTGAAATATCCTCTACATACAACTTCTTGTCGGCAAGCAAATACACCTTATTATCATATACAGAAACACTGTAAATATGCTCATCCTGATGGGTAACTTCCATTTTGCCATTGGCCAAGTTTATTCGGATCAGTCCATTCTGGGTAGCACACAGCAAATAATCCGATTCGTATTTACGGATGTTGTTTACGATAAACGGCTTACCGGAACGTGCAGTTTCACTGTTATCTGAAGGATAAATCAACTTTAAACTGTCTTTCTCCGAATGTGACATAGCATACAAGCCTTGACTGGTAGCTACATAAACCTTTTTGTCGGTTAAGAGAATATCATATACCGAATAATTACATCCTTTGTTACATATAGGATATTTCTCGACAAGGCGAACATTTTCTTCACCAAGCGCCCATTTCTGCAAACCTGAATTCCGAATGCCTATCCAGCAAATACGGACATCAGAAAGAACCGAATCTGTTACAACCTTATATATACGGTCGGCCCCTATATTATAAGGCTGAAGCCGACGTTGCTTCATATACCATATATCACCGGCTTCGCTGCCTATCCAGAAAGCAGAGTCACCATCGGCTGATATAGAAGAAAGACGTTCGTCGAAATACAATTCTGTTTCTCCCAGATTCCCTGTCTTTTCTTTCTCACCACACCCCCAAAGAATGAATATAATGTACAAGAATAGTAAATAAATAAAGCTGCTTTTCATCTTATTATATTTATGGTTCTTGGATATTAAAGCTAACACATGATATAGGGAATTATCCCCCATATTCCAATTAAAAATGGTTATACTAAAATAAACAAAAAACGAATATAAAATGTTCTATAAAGCTGTATAATTCCGCCTTAAAAGTAGATGTCAGCAGGTCTTGATGAATCATAAAGAATCTTCTCAGAAAACATCAAGATATTTACTTGTTTTTTTGTACAATTTTTTAAAAAAGATGATGATATTTTTTCAGAAATATGCTGAATTTTTTGACGACATATCATAATCATTTAGCCTTTGGAAGATAAATCCAATTAAGATGCTATAAATCAACCTCTTCCGGAAGAAGATCAGTTTGAATATTATTCATGCTTCCCCATAAACTATATCGAGCTTCAGGATTCATGCGTTCCAGCGTACGGAGCACTTCTTTCATATCCGAACGGTGAGAATCTTTTTCGTACGGGCAATTTTTGATCTGTTTACGATAACCTTTCGCCTGAGCCATTTCTATCAGATCGGCTTCATGTACTAGACACATCGGACGGATAATGGTCATATCAAACTTTCGCATTACCAGACGCGGAGGCATCGTACTGAATGCTCCCTGAAATGCCATGTTCATAAGCAACGTTTCCAGTATATCATCCATGTGGTGTCCCAAGGCTATCTTATTACATCCCTGTTCTTTTGCTACTGTAAAAAGAGCTTTACGGCGATTCCACGAACAGAGGAAGCATGGCGACTTGCGGGTATCAGTAGAAGGATCGAAAGACGTTTCGTAGCGTACGAACGGCACTCCCAGATTTTCGGCAAAGGAACGAAGGTAATCCATGTCCGATTCGTAAGCTATATTCGTCATCACGACATGTGCAGCAACGACTGAAAAACGAGGCTTGTAAATACGCGAACGGCGGGCAAGTAGTTCCAGTAAAGCAAGTGAATCTTTTCCTCCCGACAACCCTACCAGTATCTTATCACCATCTTCTATTAGTCCATATTGCACTACACCTTTGTTAAAGCGTTTTTCTATACGTCGCATCAATTTATCTTCTTCTGTCAATTTTCCCATTTCTTCCGATAATCTTAAAAACGGGGTAAAATTACACCAAAAGAACGATTCTCGAAAGATTTTGAAAAATTAGAATGCCGAAATAATCAAAATTTCAAAGAAACTTTGTATTTTTGAAAATAACATCATCGAAACAACACGAAAAATTATGAATAAGAAATATACGCTAGCACTTATCGCTTTATGCAGCATGGGAGGAACTTACGCCCAATCACTCACCCAGGCAAAACAATGGTTTGAAGAAGGCAAGTTTGCCGAAGCCAAACCCGTTTTCCAGAAATTAGTAAAACAGGCTCCATCGAATGCAAATTACAATTTCTGGTACGGAGCATGCTGCTATGAAACCGGTGAATTACAGGAATCACAACCCTACCTTGAAAAAAGTGCTGCACGCAAAGTAATAAATGCTTATCTGTATTTGGGAAAACTATATTATACAATGTATCGCTTTGATGAAGCGACCGAAAATATTGAAGAGCATATCCAATGGCTGGAAAAAAAGAAGCGTGATACTTCTGCAGCAGAGAAAGAATTAGACCGTTGCCGTCAGGCTGCACGCATGTTAAGAGGAACTGAGAATGTAGCTGTAATTGACAGCTTTGTAGTAGATAAAAATAATTTTCTTTCGGCATATAAATTAAGTAAGGAGTCGGGAAACATTTCTCTTACCGAAGATGGCTCAGGAACTTCATTTACAAATGAGCTGGGTGATAAAATGATTTTTACACAAGCGTCTGAAGACGGGGAAACGAGTTTATACTCACGCTTCAAGTTGATAGACAAGTGGGAAGATGCCAAGCCATTAAGCGGTCTGGACGAATCAGGACATAACCAAAATTATCCGTTTATGGCATCAGATGGTATCACACTTTATTTTGGAGCTGAAGGAGATGAAAGTATGGGAGGATACGATATCTTCGTAACCCGTTATGATTCGGATGACAATACGTATCTCCGTCCGGATAACATCGGTATGCCGTTTAACTCTCCATACAATGATTATATGTATGCATTAGATGACTTGAACAATTTAGGGTGGTTTGCTTCTGATCGTTATCAGCCAGAAGGAAAAGTTTGTGTATATGTTTTCGTTCCTAACTCGACAAAACAGGTATACGACTACGAAACAGCTGCCCCGCAAGCTATTATTGGTGCTGCTACACTAAAAGAAATAAAGAAGACATGGAGTAATCCCGATAAAGTACGTATTGCCAGACAACATCTGGCTCAGGTATTGTATGGCGGAAGTACAGAAAAGAAAAAGAGTGACTTCCGTTTTGTCGTAGACGATAATGCTGTTTATCATACATTATCAGATTTTCGTTCTAAAGAAGCACGGCAGATGTATGCTTCATTCTTGCAGAAAGAGAAAGATCTTGCATCATTGGAAGAATCATTGACAAATCTTCGTGCTGCCTATCAGCAATCGAACAAAGCAGGAAAAGAAAAAATGGCTCCCGGTATATTAGATAAAGAAAAACGTACCAACGAGTTACGACATGAGCTGGAACAACTGACTTTATCTGTACGCAATGCAGAGCTTAAAGCATTGAAACAGTAAAAAATAGACACCATTTTTATACGAGCAGATATGGAAACACTGATTATTATTGCACTTATTTTGGCGGGACTTTTACTTTTTGCTGTGGAAGTATTTCTTGTCCCCGGCATTACCCTTGCAGGAATAGCATCGGGAATCAGTCTGCTTTATGCCATTTATTATGCTTTTCATTCCGTAGGAACACAGGCCGGATTTATTACGCTTGCCGTTGAAGCCGTTGGAATAATCGGTATAACCATTTGGTTCATGCGCTCCAAGACAGTAGACCGTCTTTCGCTTAAACAGACACTCGACTATAAACCAGAACCGCTGAAAGGAATCAACATTCAGGCTGGAGATACTGGCATGTCATTGACACGCCTTACCTTGATAGGAAATGCCGAGATAAACGGCCATATCATCGAAGTGCAATCAGCTGATGGATTTATCGAAGAGCGTACTCCCATACAAGTAACTCGTATAAATAATGGAACTGTATATGTGACACGCTACATACAACAGTAATTTTTTTAAACCTTAAAATATCAATTACCTATGATTGACCCTAACTATCTTCCGTTCATTTTAGCGGCTGGAGGAGTTGTCTTACTGGCAGTCTTCTTCCATTACGTGCCATTCTTTCTTTGGCTTTCTGCCAAAGTATCAGGTGTACGTATTTCGCTGGTTCAGCTTTTTCTGATGCGTATTCGTAATGTTCCGCCATATGTTATCGTACCTGCAATGATTGAAGCCCACAAGGCTGGCTTAAGCACTATTACACGCGATGAACTGGAAGCTCATTATATGGCAGGCGGTCATGTGGAAAAGGTAGTTCATGCACTAGTTTCAGCATCGAAAGCCAATATCGATTTGTCGTTCCAGATGGCTACCGGTATCGACCTTGCAGGACGTGACGTGTTTGAAGCCGTACAGATGTCTGTCAATCCGAAAGTTATTGATACGCCTCCTGTCACCGCCGTTGCCAAAGATGGTATCCAGCTTATTGCGAAAGCACGTGTAACTGTACGTGCCAATATCCGCCAGTTGGTAGGTGGAGCTGGCGAGGATACAGTCCTGGCACGCGTAGGCGAAGGTATTGTTTCATCTATCGGTTCATCGGAAAACCATAAATCAGTACTTGAGAATCCGGATTCAATTTCCAAACTTGTACTACGCAAAGGACTGGATGCAGGGACTGCATTCGAAATTTTATCTATTGATATTGCCGATATCGATATAGGTCGTAATATTGGAGCATCTTTACAGATAGATCAGGCCAATGCTGATAAAAATATTGCACAAGCCAAAGCTGAGGAACGCCGTGCAATGGCTGTTGCTTTGGAACAGGAAATGAAAGCAAAAGCAGAAGAAGCCCGTGCCAATGTAATACAGGCTGAAGCCGAAGTTCCAAAGGCTATGGCAGAAGCTTTCCGTACCGGCAATTTGGGAATCATGGATTATTACCGGATGAAAAATATTCAGGCAGATACAGATATGAGAAGCAGTATCGCCCGCCCGGATGCAAATCCTGCAGGACATGAACCGATAGGTAAATAATCATTATCATATAATAGCAAAAACTCAACTAACTAAATAAAAAAGAATATTATGAAAAAGTACTTTCCACCCTCAGAACTGATTATAAATGAAGATGGTTCGGTATTTCATCTTCACGTAAAGCCGGAACATCTGGCCGATAAAGTTATCCTTGTGGGAGACCCCGGACGAGTAGCTCTAGTAGCATCGCATTTCGAAACAAAGGAATGTGAGGTAGAAAGCCGTGAATTCCGTACCATAACCGGAACATATAAAGGGAAACGTATTACAGTCACTTCTACCGGTATCGGATGCGACAACGTAGATATTGTTATGAACGAACTGGATGCATTGGCTAATATCAACTTTCAGACTCGTGAAGAAAATGACAACTTCCGGCAACTGGAAATCGTACGTATCGGTACTTGTGGAGGATTACAACCTTATACTCCCGTGGGAACTTATATATGCTCTGAAATCTCTGTAGGGTTCGACGGACTGCTAAACTTCTACGAAGGAAGGAATGCAGTTTGCGACCTTCCGATGGAACGTGCCCTTTTAAATCACTTGGGATGGAGCGGAAACCTCTGTGCACCGGCTCCTTACGTTATCCATGCCAACAAGGAACTGGTTGAGCGTATTGCCGGAACAGATATGGTACGCGGCGTTACAGTAGCTTGTGGAGGTTTCTTCGGTCCACAAGGCAGACAGCTCCGCATTCCACTTGCCGACCCTCACCAGAATGAAAAGATTGAAAGTTTCGAATATCAGGGTCATCGCATAACCAACTTCGAAATGGAAAGTTCAGCACTTGCAGGGCTTGCACGTCTGCAAGGACATAAAGCTACCACTGTCTGCATGGTTATAGCCAATCGCGTAGCCAAAGAAGCCAATACAGGATATAAAAACAAAATAGACGACCTGATAAAGACAGTGCTTGAGCGAATCTGATATTTATAATTCTTCTTTTTTTATATATACAGGTTCCTCTGTTTATTGCAGAGGAACCTGTTTTGTCAAAAAAACAACAGCTATTTAGAATATTTATGGAAGCAAGTTTTAAACAAGATAGCAAACTAAACAAAGCAGAACGATATCAATTTTTTCTTACACAACTTACACCCCTTATAGAAGGTGAAAGAAACGAAGTCAGTGTATTGGCGAATACCAGTGCGGCCTTAAAGGAAGCTTTCGGCTTTTTCTGGGTAGGTTTCTATCTGGTACATGACGGTGAGCTTCATTTGGGGCCTTTTCAGGGCAGTGTAGCCTGTTATCGTATTAAAAAAGGACGTGGAGTATGCGGCACAGCATGGTCGGAAGCCCGTACACAAGTTGTACCCGATGTAGATCAATTCCCAGGACATATCGCCTGTAGTTCGCTTTCCCGTTCGGAAATTGTTGTTCCGATAATAGTGAATGGAGAAGTAAAAGGAGTATTGGATATCGACAGTGATCAGCTTGATACGTTCGATGAAACTGACCGGGTTTATCTTGAAAAAGTAGTAGACCTTCTTATCAGAGAACTTTACACTCAAAAATAATTATCACCCAAACTTTTCCGGATATAAGCTGAAAAGCCGTATCTTTGTGTGATTTAAAAGCAAAAGACATCGTGAATATACAACAAACAGAAGATACTATTTGTGCCATTGCTACCGCACAAGGCGGAGCAATCGGTACGATCCGTGTTTCGGGTGCTCAGGCTATAGCCATAACCGACCGTATTTTTACTCCAATATCAGGAAAACCTCTGACAGAACGTAAGCCATATACTCTGACATTCGGACATATTCTTTCGCCTGCAGGTGAGATAATAGACGAAGTATTGGTAAGCCTTTTTCGTGCTCCTCATTCTTATACAGGTGAAGATTCTGTAGAAATATCTTGCCATGGATCATCATATATTCTGCAACAAGTAATGCAGCTCCTTATTAAGAATGGATGTCGTGCTGCGGGACCAGGTGAATATACTCAACGTGCCTTTTTGAATGGTAAAATGGACTTGAGTCAGGCTGAAGCAGTTGCAGACCTGATTGCCTCGACTTCTGCCGCTACACATCGTATGGCAATGAATCAGATGCGTGGAGGATTCAGTCGTGAATTATCTGCTTTAAGAGAGAAACTGCTCCATCTGACTTCACTCATGGAGTTGGAGTTAGACTTTAGCGACCACGAAGAACTGGAATTTGCAGATCGTTCGGAACTGGAAGAAATAGCTCAACAAATTGAACAAGTTATCAGCCATCTGGTAGATACATTTAGTGTCGGTAATGCTCTGAAAAATGGTGTACCGGTTGCCATCGTAGGAGAAACCAATGCAGGAAAGTCTACCCTATTGAATGCTCTCCTGAATGAAGAACGTGCTATCGTGAGCGACATCCACGGTACAACACGTGATGTTATCGAGGACACTATGAATTTAGGTGGTGTCACTTTCCGCTTCATTGATACAGCCGGTATCCGTGAAACGACTGATACCATCGAAAGTTTAGGAATTGAACGAAGTTTCCAGAAACTGGAACAGGCAAATATCGTACTATGGGTTATCGATGCAACCTGTGCAGAAGAACAATACCACCAATTGGCCGAAAAGATTCTACCACGCTGCCAAGGCAAGCACCTGGTAATTGTACTCAACAAGACGGATCTGCTTCCGTTAACAGAAAAAAGTTTATCTTGTTCAGTAACTGATACTACGGCATCGATGCATAAGCCAATAGATGATCTGAAAGCTATTCTCCCTGATTTGCCTGAAGATGCTTGTGTCATTTCCCTTTCAGCCAAGCAGAAAGAGGGCCTTTCTCTACTTCAGAAGCAGTTGGTGGACTTCGCTGCCCTACCCGACCTTTCACAAAATGATGTGGTAGTCAGCAACATTCGTCACTATGAAGCACTAAGTCGTGCACTGGAAGCTATTCATCGCGTACAAGACGGACTGACCATGCAACTTTCTGGTGATTTGGTAAGTCAGGATTTACGTGAATGTCTTTTCCATCTGGCTGAAATTGTTGGTGGAGAAATCACTAACGATGAGGTATTGGGGAATATATTTAAGCACTTCTGCATCGGTAAATAAGGACTGAAAAACGATGAAAAACGCCAGCAAACAATAACAAATAAAAGTCTAATAATCAATATATTAAACAATGTTAGCAATCTAGGCTAACATTGTTTATTTTCACGGTTTTGCATATTTTTGTACCCCGAAAGTACCTGTTGACTCATTAGAGTAATTTTTCACTAACAACGTGTGCGAAGTACAAAAGGTATTTACACATCATTACACACCTTTACACACTATTTCGCAGCGAGTTTTGGAGAGTAAAATATGGGTAACAAGGTAAGAATTGAAAGAATCTGTGAATTTTGCGGGAAGACTTTCATAGCAAAGACCTGCAAGACACGTTTCTGTTGTAAGGCTTGTAACGACAAGTATTACAAGGAGTTAATTAGAAGTGACCGCTATAATGCAGTCACAAAAGAAGTGAAAGAGGAAAAGAAGAAAAGAATCCGTCTGGCTGTAGATGAACTGGAAGTTATACAGGCGAGAGAATTTATTAGCCTGAAACAACTCGCCATTTATCTGGGGGTAAGCCGAAAAAGTATTTATACTTACATGCGGATTTATGAAATTCCTTTTTCACAAATTGGTAGTAGAATTATTGTTAAACGCAAAGAGGTTGAAACGGTTATGATGAATTTAAAAAGCGTAAAAACAATGCAAGAAAGACCTATTAAGTCTACAAAAACAATTACTGATTTCTACTCTGCAAAAGAGATAGAAGAAAAGTACCAGATTTCTTATAGCAGACTTTATGTGATTGCTAAAGAAAACAACATTCCTTCAGCTACTCTTTCAGGAAAGAGGCTGTTCAGTATGGAACATATTGACCGCTATTTCAGAAAGTTGGGATATAAGGAAGCTGAAGAAATAACAGAGTGGTACACAATCGAACAGATCCAGAAAATCTACAAGATGACGGTAAAGGCTGTACACAGCTTTACCTCAAGGTATAAAATTCCCAAGAAAAAGGAAAAGACCGGGAATACTACCTTGTATTCCAAGAAACATGTTGATGAAATCAAAAATGCCCGGATTGGCGAGGACGGATATATAACTGTCCCCGAAGCTTGTGCATTGTTCAATGTAGATCGTGACACTATCTACAACAGATGCAAATGGTACAACATTCCCAAGAAGACAAAGGGAAAGAATGTCATTATAAGCATTGAAGGACTCAGAAAGGTATTTGGTACAGGAAACATTGCCATAAATAATGTTAATGAACCTGCCATAGCCGCACATGAGTAAACGGCAATCTATGACAAACAACGCTAATGTATCACCTATCAAATCCGAATTATCATGATTTCAAAAGTATATCTTAGAAAAAAGAAAATAAGTAAGGGAAAAGTTTCATTATATCTTGACTTCTACCCTCCTATTCTCATTCCTGGAACTAACAGAACAACACGCCGCTATTTTCTCAATGTACATCTTCCGGAAAAGCCCAAATCATTTGCGGAACGTGAACATGTAAAAAGTATTATGCAGAAGATGGAAATATTCCGTCTGAGAGTACTGGAGCAGATAATAAACGAGAAATTCGATTTTTACGATAAGATTGTTGAGAAAACAGATTTTCTTGATTATTTCAAAAATGAATCACTCAAACACAATAAGAAGTGGATTTATGTGTATCAGCACTTTGCTGCCTTCACCAACAACAAATGTACTTTTGCAGATATCAATGTGGCTCTCTGCCAGAGATTCCGTTCCTATCTGCTGAATACTGCCAAGCTGAGAGACGACAGTAAAAAGCTGAAACAGAACTCGGCTGCGGGATATTTTTCCACATTCAGAGGAATGTTGAAAGAGGCCTATAAGAAACGAATGCTCAAAGAGAATATCAATGATTTTCTTGACAGGATTCCGGAAGAGGAAACAGAAATCAATTATCTGACAGAACATGAATTAGGGCTGATCATAAATAATGAATGCCCTATTCCGGTATTGCGAAAGGCTATCATTTTCGCCTGTATAACAGGCTTCAGAAGAAGCGACATTCTTGCTTTGAAGTGGGAGGACATCAAGGAATTGCCCAAAGGCGGATGGTGTGTATTCAAACGTATGCAGAAAACAAAGAACATGGCAAACGTTCCTATCGGAGATGATCTCATGGAAGTTATCGGTCCACGTGGTGAAGGACTCGTATTTAACGGACTTACCACATATATGCTGACCTATCCGATGAAAAGATGGTTCAAAAGCATAGGTATAAAGAAAGACTTGCACTTCCATTGTACACGTCATACATACGCTACCCTGTCACTGGCCCTCGGTACAGATATTATTACTATCAAGAATGTACTCGGACATAAACAGGAAAGTACCACAATGCGATATACCAAAGTCGTGAACCCATTAAAGGAACAAGCTGCAAAACGATTAAGCATTAATACAATCAGTCAAAACACGGAACAATATGAAAAAGGCAATTTCTAAAATCAATCCATTCAGATATGCAAAAAAGTTGCATATCGGTTATATCTGGCTAATAGCAGTGCTTCTGCTATTAGTCGTAGGTGTTATCTGCTCAGGAGCAAAAGTGTATAAATACAGCCCCATACTCTCGGTTGTCTCCTACTCTTTGGCCGCAATCAGTCTTATAGCTATAATTATTATGATAGTGCGGAAAACCTCCGATATGAAGATCCAAAGTGAACTGGACAAATATATTCTTGTGCTGAATGAGCATAAGGATGATCAGGAATGGTTACATAAGGAACTTACCTATGTCAATCTGAGGATATATAACAAGACAAACGGACATTTATACCGGTGCAAGAAAAAACTGCTGGAAGAATACAAAAATGAGGCAAACAATGAAAGTGTAGCCGAAGAGCTGATGGTACGACTTAAAGAACAGGAAAACCGCCATCAACAGCAGATCGAAAAGATTGAGGAACTTCTCGTAAATGACCAGAAGCCATTACAGTATTATCTGGATGCAATAGAGAATAACGGCAATGATAATCCGGCCGATGACAGATATACAAGATTATGCAAACTGTTTTCCTTTATTTATAATTATATCAGCACGGAATTGGACGATTGTCTGAAGCCCTATGAAGTTGAATATTTTAAAAAGTATGCCTTTGCTCAAATTACAGGTATGCCAATAGAGGAAGATATACAATACCCGATTTCTGAAATCTACAGAATGTCAAAGACTGACTTGGGAGCTTTCATTCATAACCTCTATATAATGTGCCACTATTGTAGAACAGACCTAAAGAAAACCGATTTCTTCAATGGGTGCCAGAAGTTCATATCAGCTTCTTTCTGCACTGCCAATGTATTATTCAAGAACAGTACAAGACTGGCAACCAATTCCCGTATTGAGGCCATAAATATGAAAAAAAGCAATTTCTTCAGCGAATATCTGAAAGAAATCCAGTAAAAACAAATAAAATACTTATTACTGAAGATTCCTGTAAAACTGTATTTAAAGTTTTATGGGAATCTTTTTTATGTCAGCCGGATACATATAAATCATAGTATAAACACGCAGAATTACAGTATATTACATTGTAGTTGTTAAAAGTTTGAGGAAAGCATGAGGACCGCATGAGGAATTCATGAGGACATGCTTTTTTATCCATCATTTGCCATTCTTTTGCAGAGAAATCAAATTTTTACAAATGATGAAAAACGAAAACAATGTTTTTGGCAAAGTTACACATGATAACTTGCCGCAGGCTGTAGAGCACCTCATAAAAATGATGGAGGAACAGGCTCAGAATTCTAAAAATAACATGTCGGTGGAAGATGATGAGATATCCATCGAGGAAGTAAGTTCTCTTATAAAGAAAAGCGTGAGTACCATTTACCGGTATACTTGTCAAAACAGTATTCCTCATTCTAAGCAGGGTAATACACTCCATTTCTACCGGTCTGAGATTCTCGAATGGATGAAGATGCACAAGAAGAAATGTATTAATGAACTCTCTGATGAAGCACATATTGAGTCATTCAGGGTATTAAAACGTGATTAACAGGTATGGGAGAAAGTAGAATAACTCCAAGTGGTATAATAAATGATGCTGTCAGCATGATAGGCAAAATGAACGATTCTTCATTTCCTATTGATGTTTTCCCCAATAAGATAAGAAACATCATTCTGAATATGTATGAGTACCTGGCATTTCCTATCGACTACACTGCGTGCAGTATGATGACAGCCATTTCCACTTGTATAGGCAATACACATATCCTTCATTTCAAAACGGGATGGGATATAAAGTGTATCATATATATGGCTCTCGTCGGAAGGCCGGGTGCTAATAAAAGCCATCCTCTGAAAACGGCCTTCGAACCTCTGTTCAGATTTGATAAGGAGCAGAAGGAAATATATAACGAAGAGTACAGAAAGTATGAATCAATAATGAGCTTGAGTAAAAAGGAACGTCTGGAACAGGGATTTGATATGTTTCCCAAGGAACCTGTGCGCACCAGATTTCTGGTTTCTGATATCACACAGGAAGCTATGGCAAAGTCTATATCAGAGAATCCGCGCGGCATTTGTCTTTACATGGATGAACTGCAAGGATGGATCAATAATTTCACACGCTATAACAAAGGTTCGGAAGAACAGTTCTACATATCACTGTTCAATGGGTACATGTATATTTCCGACCGCAAAATGAATACCAACAATATCATGATTGACTCTCCGTTTTCCAATGTGATAGGTACAATCCAGCCGGAAATACTTATCGATACATTCAAAGGAAGTAAAAGCAATAATGGTTTCCTTGACCGTATTCTTTTTGCCATACCTGAAATTCAGGATAAGCTATACTGGAAAGATGATGATATTGACATGAGCCATTTCAATGAATGGAACACGATTATGCAATCGTTCATCAGGATGAAAATAGAACATGATGAGCACGGAAACATAAATCCTACAAGACTGGAATATGAACCTGGAGCCAGACGAAAGATTATGGAATGGCAGCATCAATGGGCAGATATGTTGAACATGGAGGAATCGGATAAAAGACGCAGTATATACAGCAAATTTGAGACTTACATTCATAGATTCTGCCTGATTATACAACTGTGCAAATGGGTATGTAATGAAGGTGACAAAAACTGCATTGATCTTGACAGTGTACTAAAATCCATACGCCTGGTGTCCTATTTTAAAAATACTGCCCTGCAGATATGCTCCATGATTGAAGGCGTGATGCTCACTCCCAAGCAGACAGAACTGTTGGAAAAGCTGCCGGATAAGTTTACACGTTCTGAAGGATTGGAAGTAGCCGTCTCAATGAACTGGAGTACCAGCACGTATGACCGTTTCCTGAAAAAGGCAACGGGAACTTACCTTTATCACGAATATGGAAATTATAAAAAAGCACAATGACAAAGTGATAAAGTGACAAACTAACGGCTGACTTTATCACTTTGTCACTTTGTCAATCACTAAAAACAGTAAATTATGGAAAACTTCAGATTTATATTGGAGCCTTATAACAGGCACCAGAGAAACAGATACACCTGCCCCTCGTGCGGAAAGCATCGTGAGTTCACCCGTTATATCGATACCCAAGGGGCTATCTCCTTTCCCGAATATGTAGGAAAATGTAACAGAATCAATAATTGTGGTTATCATTATACCCCAGCAATGTATTTTGATGAACATCCGGAATGTAAAGAATACAATAAATCATTCCCTGTTGTAAAAGATAAGAAACCTGTTGTATGTCATCCAAGACTCACTCCTGTACACCGGCATACCGACACTTCTTTTATACCAGATGAAATTATGCAGCAGACAATGAAATGCTATGAACAGAATAACCTGTTTCTGTATCTTGCCAATCATCTGGGGTATGAGTCAGCACTGCGTCTGATGAAGACTTACCATGTAGGTACCGCCAGGAAATGGAAAAATGCTACGGTATTCTGGCAAACAGACATATCCGGAAAAATAAGAACCGGGAAAATCATGCAGTATAATGCAGAGACAGGAAAACGTATAAAAGAACCATATGCACATGTTTCATGGGTACATACAGAACTTGATATACCGGAATTCCACTTACAACAATGCTACTTTGGAGAACATCTTTTATACAACAGCAGAAAGCCCGTTGCCATAGTGGAAAGCGAAAAGACCGCTATCATTGCTTCATTCTATATACCGGAATATATCTGGCTTGCAACGGGCGGTAAAAACGGATGCTTTAACGAGCAGAATTTTGACGTACTCAAAGGCAGGAATATTGTTCTGTTCCCTGATATCGGAATGACACAGGAATGGAAAGAAAAGTGTATGCAGATGAGAAAAAGAAACATCCGAACTGAGATTTCCGAGTATCTTGAAGAAAATGCAAATGATGTTGAAAGGGTGAACGGATATGACATTGCCGACTATCTTATAAAGGTAAAATCAGGTGAAGCTGTTCTCCAATCCATGACAAGAAAGAATCCTGCCCTAAAACTTTTAATCGAGACTTTCGACCTGGAACTGTCAGGTTTCGGTACTCAATAAAAGTCCGTTTCCCATATCCAACAATATTCTGGAAAAAACGGAATGACAAAAGGAATGTAGTTTTTTCGGTTGGCAAGTTTATGTTTTGGTAATACCAAAACCTCTGAATCCATCCGGGAAGTACCTAACAGAAATCAATTATAAACCGAAAAAAATAATCAACAGAATGGAACAAAAAAGCAACAACAAAAATAAGGCTATCGGTGGCAGACCTCCACTGGACAAAATGGAAAAACGTACAGAGATATTATCATTCAAATGTACCGTATTAGAACGACATATAATAAACGGTAAAGCCATGACAGCCGGTGTTACATTAGGTGAGTATATAAGAAATACGGCCATAAATGGAAACATAACAGCACGCCTTACACCTGAAGATGTAAAACTGATAAGGAGTCTTTCAGGCATGGCAAACAACCTAAACCAGCTTGCAAAAAACGCAAATACTTTCGGATATGTTTCAGTGTCAGAATCCGTATCAGAACTGGCTGATGAAATAGACAAAATCATTAAACTGATAAAGGCATGATGGGAAAGATTATGAAAAGGAATGACTTCGGTAAGATTGTAAATTATACGATGAAAGGCAACAATAAATCCAAGCTGCTTGCTATCGAAGGTGTACGTTCAGACAGCAAACAGCATATAGCTGAAAGTTTCAGTTGTCAGGCAGGTTTAAATACAAGGATCAGAACTCCGGTCTATCATATATCATTGAGCTTTTCAAAGCAAGACTCCGGGAAACTGACTGACGACCTTATGGTAAAGATTGCCGGAGAATATATGGAAAAGATGAATATCAAAAACACACAATATATTGTTGTAAGGCATTACGACAGAGAACATCCTCATATACATCTTGTAATAAACCGTGTGGACAATGACGGTAAAACCATAAGCGACAGCAATGACCGCATAAGAAACAACAGAGTATGCAGGGAACTGACAATAAAATATGGCTTGTATATGCCGAAAGGTAAAGAGAATGTCAAGTATGACAGGCTTCGTGGCAAAGACAAGCATAAGTATGAAATGATGTTTGCCATACGCAAGGCTTTAGAGAAAAGTAATAATTGGAACGAGTTTAAAAAGAAGCTGAGCAGAGACAAAATTCATTTTACCATAAGAACAGACAGCAAAGGTAAGCCATGTGGTATAGTCTTTTCACGCGGTGAATATACATTCAGTGGTTCCAGGATAGATCGTAGTCTGAGTTATTTTAAAATAGCTAATATGCTAAACAAATATGAGAACAGTCTGGATAAATCGGACTGCTTAGGAAATACCCAGCAAGACAAAATTCAGGAACAAGAAAAGGATACAGTCGCACCAGCAGAACATGAGGAAATATATGAAAATGAGGTTACCTCTCATACTGGCAATTCTATAATAAATGCTGTTGCAGATTTACTCCTTCAGCCTAATGCGGTAATATATTCAGGAGGTGGTGGAGGAAACAGTAACCAGTTGGATGATGATGAAAGAAAAAGGAAAAATCGTGAACATATTAGAAGCAGAAGAAGATGATCAAGAAAGAAATTGAAGGAGCCGCTCTCCTATCCATATATAATGAGCTTAAAGATGAAATAAAGGCCATACGGACAGATATTCAGAATTTGAATATTCAACAGCCCCAGCAATCAGAGAACAATCAAGAATTAAATTCATTGTTGAAGGAAACGATTGTAAATGCTGTTAACGACACTATAAATGCCCATATAAACAGTAGAGAAAACTATGCTGATGAAGTTAGTAGAAGATGTAAGAATACTATTGATTTTGCAATTGAAAGGGAAACCAAACTGGTTAATAATGTGTTATTGCCTAAACTCTCCCCTATTATCCAAATCGATAAAAAGGTTGATGCCATAAATGCAAGACTTAGCGGAATCGAAAATGCCATACAGAAGATACCCAAAAATAATATAGGTAATACCAACAATCACAGATTTCTCTGTATAATGTTGATTATTATTACTTGTGTGTTTTGGGTATTGGGAAATTTTCTTTTTGTAGACCTCTATCAAAGATATAATTTATTAAAAGAAAGGCATGAAATGGTAATGAGAAATATTAGTTCTGATAAAATCAAGAAATAAAAACAACCAAGTATATTCAGTATTATATACCCTCTAATAAAAACATAGAGCTTATGGTCTTACAGACTAAAATTACGTACTAGCTTCTAACCTCAGTTTCTTATAAAAAGAATTATAAAGAACAACGAGCACCAAGCAGTAATATTTTTTACAAGATTTTATCTTGCTATATTTCAAGATAAAATACCGAGACATTTCAATCAAAGCGCCTCGGTATTTTACTAAATTTTACTATCATTTACAAGCAAAACATTCAATATTTATAAAACACTGATAATGTGACATTTACTACAATAATACTAATCTATAGAGAGTAATCGATTTGTTGTAAAAATTCTATACAATTTAATTATTTATTTATAGAATCCGCAAATATACATTATAGATGGACTTATTTGGATAATCAGAGTTTAATACGAATAAAACAGAAAAGATATAATGCTTTTTTAATATATAGTACAATATAATTGGATTAATTCGCAAATCCATTTGCATATTACTCGTAGATTTTGGACGTTATCTCGACAAATTTTATTAGATTTGCATTATTGAAGTAATAAAAACATAAACATATGGAAAATCACATACAAAACAGCGTTGTAAACTGTTGCCAATGTATTTTCCTCATAGAAATGATTTAAGATGGAACAGAATAAAGAACTGAATCGGCTAAAAGTGGTTCTTGTAGAAAAGAAAAGAACTGCTAAGTGGTTAGCTCAAGAACTAGGTAAAGATGCTGCTACAATCTCCAAATGGAACAGTAACACCTCTCAACCTTCACTTGAGACACTTCGTAAAATTGCTGACCTACTTGAAGTAGATGTCAGAGAATTATTAATTCCATCAAGATAGAAATAGCTATATGATAAATTATTCTCCTGGACAGCGCATTACAGTGCGTGGTGAGGATTTCCTGATAACCAATGTAGACCGCAATTATAATGGCGGTCATTTGTTGCATGTGAAAGGTCTTAGCGAATTAGTACGAAATCATAGTTTCATATTCGATACTGATTTAGACGACAACATTGAGATTGTTAATCCCGCCAATGCCCAAATTGTAAGTGATAATGACCCACGTTGGCGAAAGACCCGTTTATTGATAGAATCAGCTTTACGTAGTAATGCATACTTCTCAAAGAAAATAACTATTGCACAAGGAGGTGCCTTTGATATCGCAGATTATCAGATGACACCTACTCTTAAAGCATTTGAATTACCTCGTCCACGTCTTCTGATTGCAGATGGTGTAGGTTTAGGTAAAACTATAGAGGTAGGTATATTCTTGGCAGAAATGATTCGCCGTGGGCGTGGCAAAAGGATTCTGGTCTGTGCCTTGAAAAGTATATTGGCACAATTCCAGGAAGAAATCTGGAATCGTTTTGCTATACCTTTAGTGCGTCTTGACAGTATTGGCGTCGCAAAAATTCAAAACGAAATTCCTCTTAACAAAAATCCGTTTGACTACTACGATAAGACCATCATCTCCATTGATACACTTAAAAACAATGGACGTTTCCGCGCATGGTTAGAGAAAACCCATTGGGATATCATTGTGATTGATGAATGCCATAAAGTGGCAAACGATAGTAGTCTTCGTGGAGACCTTGCTCAGTTCCTGGCACAGAAGTGCGATTCAATGATACTTACTTCAGCTACGCCTCACAATGGAAATGCCGAGTCATTTGCCAACCTGATGCGTATGCTTGAACCTATATCCATACCAAGGAACGGAGAATACACCAAGGAAGACATACAACCTTATTATGTTCGTCGCTTCAAGCATGATATATCCGATGAACGTATCCGTAGTCAGTTTCAAACCCGTGAAGTAAAGAGTATTCCCGTACAACTCACTTCAGAGGAAGAAGACATTTTAAGCCTCCAGCATACACGTTTCCGTTCACTGCATGACGAGCAGAAGAATGATGCATTGTTTGCCTTAACCGTGTTTAAGAGTTATCTATCCTCTCCTGTCGCTGCACTCAGAACCTTGGAGGAACGTTCAAAAAAAGATGACAGTGACGAACTCATGCAATTGACTGAGCAGGTAAGATCATTGGTCGATAGAAAAGAAGATAGCCGATACGATGCTTTTAAAGCTAAGTTAGCAGAATTGTGGAAAGCAAACCCCAAGGAACGAATTGTTATTTTCACAGAACGTATTGCAACCATGGAGTATCTGCAAAAACGCATTTGCAGTGAGTTTAAACTGACTGCCGAACAAGTAGTACGTTTCGATGGTTCACTTTCAGATACCGAACAAGAGGAAATGGTGAGCGACTTTGCAAAAGAAGACAGCAAGGTAAAAGTCTTTATCTCGAGCGACAGCGGCTCACAAGGTGTCAACCTCCACTATTTCTGTCATATCATGTTCAACTATGACATTCCTTGGAGCTTAATAACATTGGAGCAGCGTAATGGCCGTATTGACAGATATGGCCAGAAACAAACACCTGTCATCTACTATATGGTTGCCCAAAGTGATAATACAGATTTACGTTCTGATTTCACGATTATAGACAAACTCAGAGCGAAAGAACAAGAAGTTCACGATACACTGGGGGATGCTATGAGTGTAATGGAACTTTATAATGTTCAGAAGGAAGAAGAAGAAATTAAGAAAGCTATCATGACGGGTGATACAGAGGTTCTTGAACCTTCTGCAACTCGTCGCCGTGCCCGTGGCGGTTTTAAGAAAGCCGATGCTGTAGTTACGACTCCTGCAACAGAACGTTTGTCAAGTAATATTTACGAAAGAAGATTCTCTTTATATCCCGATGATTTAAGTTACTATAAAGACTTGTTTGCAGAGCTTGAGGCTGTTGGTAGCATACATCACGGTGATGTTGTGCTTCATGAGGATGCAACTGTTCCTTATGTTGAAGTGAAAAACAACGAGGAGTTAAGAGATGTACTTTACGACATACCTAAAGAAGCTTTTCCTCGTGATAATATATTCCGTTTAACAATGGATAAGGCATGGCTGAATAAAAGTATTGCTGAGTCACGAAAGAGCACCACAAGTGAGTGGAGTAAATTCTTACCACTGTATGACATTCACCCTATTATCAATTATTTGCTAACAAAATTTACAGCATCGCTCCCGAAGACACAGGCCATGTGTGTGCGCAGTACAACTCTGCCACAAGGGATGAGTTATTATCTGTTCTATGGAAGTCATGGAAACGGATTGGGGCAGAATTTAGTGAGCAAATTCTTTATTGTTCCGTTAGATAAAGAAGGAGCTTTGCGTGAACGTCCCTCATCACTCTATGACTTTACTCAAAAGTATCCTATACTGACACAATTCATGCAGGGCTCGACTGATGAAGACATAAAAGTGATTGAGTCAAATCTAAAGAATGCAATAGATGAAGGATTAGTGAAGTATATGTACGATGCTCAAGCCAAAGTTGGTGATGAAATGGAGAAACAACTCAATGCATATAAAGAGAAACTAAAACTTTGGGCTAATACCGCCAACACACTTTTCCCGGATGAGGATGTCACCCTGACACGTCAGAATTTATACAAAAAAGAGCAAGAAGAGATTCATAAAATTACCGACCAATCAAGTCAATTTTATCAGGACCTGTTCTCTCTTGATAATGCAGAACCATATATGCGCCTTTTGGCCGTATTTCATAATCTTTGATAGTTATGGCAGATAATATAACATACAGGTTTATACAGAACGTGGGAGACTACTTCCCCTCAGGTTATTTCACTGATGATTTTATAAACAAAGTACAAAGTTGTGCAGGATACAGTGCTGATGATATGAAAGCACTGTGTAGTCCTTATGTACAGATACGTGGAGAATACGAAGAATATAAAAATTTCATTATCAATGCGAACGCCCGTAAAGAAGATGAAATTAAGCATACACATGACTGGCATACCATGCTTTTGAAAAAGCTTGGTTACGATACAAAGAATGCCTATCAAGAACCTTACGTCGTGAAAGAGGGAGGTCCTGACGCACCTACAGAGATTATCCCTGTGCGCCACATCATTCGCAGCGGTGACCAAATTTCCATGCTTATCATGGAGATGCAAAACTTGATAACGGTAAACGATACAGAACCGGACGGTCTGTTCAAACAACAATATGAAGATGAACGTGCTTCTAACGAGCAACGATATTATGCAGGACAATGGAGACAAGTAATTCCGTCCCGATTCCTTGATCGTGAGAAGTATCGTTTTTCTCCAGCCATTATCAACAAAGCAATTACACAGATTTTCCTGATGCCGGAAGATAGTCGTCCTCACTATATTCTGATGCTGGCAGGTAATACGGTTTTCCTTTTCGACCAGGAAAAATGGGCCAGAGGTTCATATCTACAGCTCTCCCTTGACGAACTATATTTTCAAGCTCAAATAAAGAACTATCGACTTCACTATGCCCTCTTCCATCTGCTGTGCTGCAAAGAGACACTTGCGGCGTATGGTCAGACGGTTTTGATGGATACACTTATTGAAGAAAGCTATAAGAATGCTTACGAGGTAACCAAGGATCTAAAGGAAGGGGTAATCTTTGCCGTTGAGACCTTAGCAAACGAAGCACTCTATTATATGCATCATGTGGCAAACAAACCTTTCGGTAAATATATTCAGGAGACAGATTCTTATGATGAAACCGACGATGATTTTGAGGCAGAAGTTAAAGACGACTGTCTGACCATTGTCTATCGTTTGCTTTTCCTTTTCTATGCAGAAAGTCGTGAAGAACTGGAAATTCTGCCTACTGGAGATGAGGTGTATAAGCAGGGATATTCTCTTGAATCATTAAGAGACCTCGAAATGATGCGCCTTAACTCTCAGTCCAGTCGCGATGGTTATTTCTTTGATGATAGTATACACCATCTGTTCTCTTTGCTTGCAAAAGGTCATCATGTTGATCTGTCACCATCGAACAATAAAAGCTTCCGGGTACGTCCCATTGATTCTCCTCTATTTAACGATAAGAATCTACATCATTTGGGAGATGTAAAAATCAGAAATATCAAATGGCAGGAGATAATCCGTGCGCTCTCCCTGTCAAAGAAAAAGAATTATTGTGGCCGAATCAGTTATGCAAACTTAGGTGTAAACCAATTAGGCAGTGTGTACGAGAGCCTGCTTGCTTATCGTGGTTTCTATGCAGAAGAAGATTATATTGAAGTACACAAGGCTAATGAGCCACAGGATGGAACATTCCTTGTTCCTTATAGCCGCATGAGCGATTTTGACATCTCAGAGGTTCTTTGTAATCAAGAGGGCGAACCGATTATCCTACCCAAGGGAACGTTTGTATATCGGTTAAATGGTCGTGACCGCCAGAAGTCGGCCAGTTACTATACGCCGGAAGTGCTTACCCGCAGTACAGTAAAATACACACTGAAGTCAATTATCGATGAGGTCCGCGAAAACAAGCGCCGTGCTACTGAATTGCTGGAACTAAAGATTTTGGAACCGGCCATGGGTGCTGCTGCTTTTCAGAATGAGGTTATCAACCAATTGTCCGAAGCCTATCTGCTTCATCAGCAACGTCAGCTACGGGAAAAAGGAATCCACAACTGGCGTATTGCCCCAGACCATTACCGTGATGAATTGCAAAAGGTAAAGGCTTACATTGCAACTCATAATGTTTATGGAGTGGACTTAAACCCGACTGCAATCGAGTTGGGTAAGCTATCTCTTTGGCTTAACGTCATCCATAAGGATATGGAAACTCCCTTCTTTGCTAATCGGCTTACAGTTGGTAACGCCGTGATTGGCGCCTGGCTGAAAGTTTATAGCAAGAACCAGTTCTATGGCATATCCGACCGTTACGGTTCCAAATTAAAACCTAACAAGTGGTGGGAATGTGCTCCACATAAGGTGAAATTCTTCAAGAACAGTGTAAATCGTTCGGTGAACGAAGTGTATCATTTTCTTTTACCTGATGCCAATATGCTGGGCGTACGCAGCATCAAGGAACAAAAAAAACTATACCCTAATGAAGACCGACGCATGACAACTATTCTGAAAGACTGGACAGCTCCTATTAGTGCACATGAGTTTCAGATACTACAGCGTATTTCAGCAAAGATTGACATCTTACTGAAAGAATATTTTATAGACCAGCTTACTATTGAGAAGTATACCAACAACCGTAAGGAGGTGTGGGATGGTATTGACCATTCAGCGCAAGAATCGTTATTTAAAAATGAAGAACAAGCTGATAGCTATGCTCAGAAACAAAAACTGTTTGACACCCGCTATGGTCACAACAATGCTTATCGCAAGCTCAAACTTGTGATGGACTATTGGTGTGCTCTTTGGTTTTGGAGTTATGACGATACTATATCACTGCCTACCCGTGAAGAATATTGGAAAGATATCGAAGCTCTTTTGGCTGTTGATAATGACCGACTAGATCGCCGTACACGTTTGGCCTTGGAGCGTACAGGAAAAGGTATGTTAGCTGAAGATGATACAGAGTTTAATCGAATTACAGACGAAGAAGCTCAGATTGTGGCTCGTACCCAAGAAGAACTTCTCACTGAGGCTCGTGGAAGCCGTTCTCTTTTTGCTGACGATGACCCTATGCGATTCAAAATAGTAGCTCGTCTGTCAGAACGTTATCATTTCTTCCACCCGATGCTGGAGTTCCTTGAAGTATTCTGGCTACGCGATGGATTTGACATTATTTGTGGTAACCCACCATGGCTGAAGTTGGAATTTGATGAACAAGGCATTATCTCAGAAAAATATCCAGAAATAGCTATCCGTAAGATTTCTGCACCTCAAGCCAGAACTATGCGAGAAAATTTCTTTACCGCATCACCTCTACTCAAAAAACTCTATAATGATGAAGAACTAGAAAATGCCGGTTCTGCAGCATTTACGAATGCATATTGCAACTATCCGTTATTGGAAGGTCAACAGACCAATCTTTATAAATGCGTTCTGGAGAATGGCTTTACAATGTTGTCTGATAAAGGTTACATGGGATTACTACACCCTGAAGGAGTGTACGATGACCCGAATGGTCAGCCCTTACGTAAAGATTTATACAGACGTTTAAGATATCATTTTCAATATCAAAATGCTTTTAATTTATTTCCAATAGGTCATCGAGAAAAATATGGAACAAGTATTTATGGTGGATATCAAGATATTAGTTTTTATAGTATTAATAATCTTTTTACCCCACAGACTATCGATTCTTGTTTCGCACACAATGGATATGGTATTTGCGGAGGAATAAAAATTAATGGAGAGTGGAACACAGCTGGTCATCATGATCGTATTGTTCACATTACAGAAAAAGAATTGAAGGTCATGGCTGATACATTTGAACAGGGAGCAGAGGCACAGTCTGCCAAACTTGTTTCTATTCATACCACCCAAACAATGGAGATTTTAAAAGCTTTTGCCGCATTTCCTAAACACGTTGGAGAATTTAAGCCTAACATACAAGAATGCTATCACGAAACAGGCGCAGTAGATTCTGGCATTATTAAACGTGAAACATTCTATCCTAATGTAGATAATTATGAGATGGTGTACAATGGGCCACAAATATATGTAAGTAATCCTAGTTATAAAACACCAAAATCTATCTGCAATACAAAAGCCGATTATGATACCATTGACCTAACATCTGTTTCTGCGGAATATATAGCTAGATCCAATTATAGACCTATTATGCCGTTAGCTGAATACAAGAAGCAAGTACAAGGGTTTTATATTGGCCAAGATAGTATGGGTAATGCAACGTATGATAACTGGATTGATTATTATAAAGTAGGATTTCGTAAAATGATTAACCTTTCGGGTGAAAGGTCGTTGATATGTGCTGTCCTGCCACGCAGGACAGCACATATCCACGGTGTTATCTCTGCTACTTTCAGTAGCAGAGATAACACCGTGGATATGGCTGCGCTTTGTGCATCATTACCACTAGATTTCTTTATGAAAACTATTGCCGCACAAAATCTGACTTCAGTTCGTATGCAGGGATTTCCTCTTGGAGTTGATAAGAAATACAATTCTGCACTTCGTTCAAGATGCCTCCGTCTAAATTGCGTTACCAACCATTATGCCGAGCTTTGGCAGGAAGTATGGAATCCCGCATATAGAGAAGAGACCTGGAGTATAAATGACCCACGTCTCGCACCATGGGATACTCTTACAGAGCAATGGAATCACGACATTCCATTGCGTAATTACTTCGCGCGTCGTCAGGCACTTGTAGAGATTGACGTGGTTGCAGCAATGGCTCTTGGGCTTACTCTTGATGAACTAATCATGATGTACAAAATTCAGTTCCCAGTATTGCAACAAAATGAACAGGACACATGGTATGATGTTAACGGACAAATTGTTTTTACATGCTCAAAAGGACTGACTGGTGTAGGTCTTGATCGTAAAGGAACGCCAAGATCAGGTATTTTAGGCTGGGAAGATATTCGAGGAGAAGCTATTTCCGATGAACATGGTAATTTCATCGGCTATCAAGGCACAACTCCAACTTATACTCATACTATCGATTCTGACAAAAGCGAACTCTACGGTGGACAGAAACAAACTTTCGTTGCACCATATACCAAGTGCGATCGTATTGCTGACTATCGTACAGCATGGGCACATTTTGAAAAGATATTTAACAAGTAAAATATGGCAGATTTTAAAGAACTGATAGATAGTATAAGAAAAGAACAAGTAACATTGTTTTTGGGGTCTGGTTTTTCTCGTAAAGCTGGAGCCCCAATGGCTAATGCTATTGTGACATCCTTGAAAGAGTCTATGCCTGTTGACATAAAAGATGATTTTCGAGATGAGACACATTTAGACTTGATTTCTGAAGAGTATGAACAGATTTATGGTCGAGAATCATTGATAAACAAGTTAGAGGAAATCTTCAAATTTATGCCGACTGATACTTCGGATCACACATGTTTAACTAAAATACCACATATACGACATATTATAACCACAAACTATGACACATTAATTGAAGACGCTTTTGGCCCAGATAATTGTTATGTGGTTAGGACAACTGATGATTGTGTTAATTTGCCAAAAGACAAGACAATCATATATAAGATACATGGTGATTTTACGAAAAAAGACAATATAATACTAACTAAACAAGATTACACTGACTTCTTTAGCAGTAACAACGAACCTCTTCTTTGGAAGTATATACAGAGTCATATACTAACAAATGATATGTTGTTTATAGGTTATAGCCTTGAAGATAGTAATATCTTTACGCTAATTCAAGAGATACGCAAGCAGGTTAAAGTTGATACAAGAAAATATTTTCTCATTGCTCCAGGACTTTACCATCATAAGATTGAAAGACTAGCAAAAACGAAAATTAAATACTTTAATGCTAAAGCAGAGGACTTATTTTCTGTCTTATTTGAAACATTAAACAAGAAGATAAAATCGGATTATCAAAGAAAGTATATATGCTTGGATACTTTTAGACGATATAGTAATCAGCACTTTTTGCAGCCAATAGTAGAAGAAGGTCAAAAAGAAAATAAGATTATTAGATTTGACTCTACTGGAAAAACAGATGTGAAGATTAATGTTTCCGGACTATCAAAGGAAGTAGCAGAAACCATAATGAGTCAAGATACCACATTATACAATTCATTTTTACCAAGAACACATATCCCTGCATATATGATAACTCAGGATATGATGAAGGAGTTAAATATAAGCATTAACGGCCTTACTATTGCTGATTATGATGATTGTAAAAATCTATTCATCTCTCCTACCGTGGAGACAATAAAGACAATCATTACAATACCTAGCATAAAGTTCAAGGAGAAGATAAAATTACAAAGATATAATCCTAACAAGGAGCAAGTATGTCTTTTACTGGAAACTGAACCATATACCTTCAAGTTAGTTTTCTCCTTCTTGCCGAATAAGGTTCTGAATTGCACTTGCAATGTCAATTTAAAGGAGAATTGTAAAAAGCTCCAAGAAGCTATTAAATGGATGGATTTCGTCATTGCTCTATGGAGCCAGGAGGAATTTATCATAAAAGCATTTGACAAGGTTCCTATCCGATTTCCGAAAACGAGTCTTCATGAACTAAAACAGTTCAAAAAAATAAAGAAATACTACGAAAACACAAGTGACATAGAGGACTTGTATAACGTTGAATTTGAAACCATCGAAACTTACTCTGAGGATAATTTTCAAATAAGTGAATTGTTAATTCATTCACATCATGAGCATAACCTTAGAGAGAATATGCTTGGTCAAGAATGTACAGTGGAAGTGGGACAAGAACAAGAAGGCGTATGGGATGAAATTAAAGTTGGAGAAACGAAATATAGCCTTGCTTTAACTCAATCCTCATTGGAACAAATAGTTTTTAATGGTCAAAAATTCAATATAAAGAATAAAAACACTATAATACCACAATGCCAAATACTTGAGATTCAAAAAGAAAATGGCAAGATGAGACAAATTACATTCAAGATTCTATCAGAATATGTATTTATAAAATATACGAACCGAGCATTAACTGAATTTGAGGAGTTTAGCAATTTGAAAAAATAAGTTAGTAATGGAAGCAGCATACTATAATCTATTATACGACGTTTTAAAAGGATACGACCATTGCACCCCTAGTAAAATTGTTAGTCTTAGAAACAACCAAATATTTGTTTTTGGGACGAATAAATATGGTTCGCAAAAACATGGCGCTGCAGGACTAGCTGCAAAAAGTTTTGGAGCTCAGGTTGGCATTACAAATGGTCCAACAGGAATGTGTTATGCGCTACCAACAATGGGGGTCGATATTCACATACTTGGAAAAGCTATATTACAATTTGAACAATTCGCACGTAATAATAGAGATAAAACATTTCTTGTTACACCTATTGGATGTGGCCATGCTGGTTTCAATGTAGAAGATGTCGCTCCTTTCTTTAAAGGATGTATTGCGTTGAAAAATGTCATGTTGCCTGAGCAATTCCTTTGTTTCTTCAGAAAAGAATGTATTGAAAAGTTACACATCAAAGAAACCAACAGTGCTAACAATAATCAAGAGGTAGATTACTATCTCCTCTATGACGAATCGGTACATCCTGTACTAAAATATCTCGAAGCACACTCAATTCCATTCTCAAAAGACGGTGGATTCTCACTTGTAGATGAGAATGACAATGTCATAGCAGAAGCAGAGTTGTGCATCGAATCAGAAAAGATTGTATTTTACCCTTACGACCAAAATAGCGAAAAGACTTTGGTTGCAGCGGGTTATACGATCATGTCTGTTAATGAATACCTCACTTCTAAATCTTAAGTCATAATATGTCTGTTAGATTAAATAAAGTATGTAGAGAGCTTAATATAGGATTCCAAACAATAAGTGAATTCTTATCAAGCAAGGGCTTTGAAATAGAGCTTAACCCTAACTTCAAACTTACTGACGAACAAGCATCTCTTGTTTACAAGCATTTTAGCGACAAGGAATATATACCTCGTCCTAAACCAATTGTACCAATAAACAACAGTTCGTCTTCAGATATCACTAAAATATCCCCACTCGAAGATTATGATTGGGAGCAATTTGAAGAGTCTTTGACAGAGGAATCATCAGAAGATTCTTCATCCTCTTCTTCTTTTCATAAACATGATATAGTTAGTGCGATAGTTATTTCTCTTAATAGAAGGGAGATTGTCGTAAATCTAGGTCATAAGATAAACGCAATTATTCCTGCAAGTGAGTTAAAATATAATCCAGACTTAAAGGTTGGTGATCAAATTGATGTCTATATTGAGGAAAATGGAAATAACCATGGACAGTTTGTGGTCTCACATAGAAAGGCGAGATTAAGCAAAGCATGGGATAAGATAAATGAAGTATACAATAGCAACGAGACCATTAAAGTCTATGTAAAAAGCCGCACAAAAGGCGGTCTGATTGTGGACGCATTGGGTATGGAGGCATTCCTTCCCGGTTCCCAGATAGACATCGTTAAGGTGTTTGACTATGATAGCTATATCGGGAAGACTCTCGATGTAAAAGTTATCAAAATCAATACTGAATACAAGAACGTAGTTGTCAGTCATAAAGAGGTTGTTTCTGAGAATCTGCAGAAAAGGTCAACGGACAAGACTTTGCTAAAAGATATTTGGCAGAAGCACACAGAAGTTCAAGAACACATATTACGTCAAAGAACTGAACCTATCAGTATTGTCCCTTCATTGACAACCATCGTCAACGAAAAACTTCATGTCAGAATAGACACTTCGGACAATACAGATTTCCTGAAGTCGAGAATTATGGATTCTCTTGCCATCTCTGATCAGGATTGCCATTTTGATGATGGCTATGTTTTTGCTCCGTATAAAAACTGGAGCAAATTAGATGAGCGCGAGAAATCCAGAATCAGCACACAGGCAAACAAGGAATATATTTCTTTCTCTTATTATCCAGTAATTGACGGCAAGATAACTGATAGCAAAGCTCAGTTTACCGGTGTCAGAGAATTACTTGATAAACTGGAAATCGAATACGATTTTGATAAGAAGCGACGTTTGCAAATTTCAATCAACGAACTTCAACGTCTTAAAGACAATGAAGATTTCCAGAATTTACAGGTTTCACTTCCTGATGAAGCATCTGCTATTATACAGACATATCCAAGTATATTGTACTACTTGGAAAGAGTGTGTCCAAATCATAATTTCAAGAATATCGAAGTATTTAAAGATACCTCTCAATTATTAGGCGGAGTTTCAATAAACAAGCAGCTTGTTGTCGAAGGAGGCTTCTTTAACAAGGATACGCTCACTCAGTTGGAAGAATTGTTCGAGCTTAGAATGTGCAAACTGGAATATGAGTTTAAGATAGACAAATCCGCCATTGGTCAATATGACTGGAAGAAGAACAAGTTTGGACTTCCTATATCTGAACAAGGTACGATTCTATTCCGGAAGAATGTGAAGCTTTCGGTTACCGACATCTTTGAAGATGATGATATCGACGTTTTAGATGAAAGTCAGGAGGAGCCCCCAATATATACCGACTCCTTAGCTTTTAACAGTCAAGATACTACAGATATACACTTCGAGTACACTTTGGACTGCCAAATCATAAACCGGATATTTGGAAAGGGGAATTATAGAGTTATCCCTCGTTTCTTCTATAAGTACAAAGAAAACAGAAACTGGGCAACTACAGAGGAATTAGACCGTTTCAATGATCAGATACATACCGAACTTAAAGGGAAAGTCGGTATTGAGAAGAATGGCTCTTCAATTGGTATTGACTTCAAGTGGAAAGAAAATAGCTTGCCAGAGATTCTTACCCAACTCAGTAGAGAATACGGATTCATAGACTTTAGTCTATTCAAGAAGGGTCATAAATGCAACTTTGATATTAAGTACAAAAAAGCGGAGCTTACAAACATCATGGAAGAACTGCATGATTCATTTGATAAGCTTAATGTGGAACTAGTAAAGAAAGGTACCGAACTTTCGTTCTTTAGGGAATTTGACAATCTTGAAGAACTTATAGCATTCAGACCACAACTTCAAAATAAGCTCAATTCATTTGACGCAAACCGCTACAAGTGTATAATCAACGACATACCTGCAGGCTACGTCAAGTTATTATACTATTACGACAAGAAGAGCCATGATGAGGAAAGAGTCGATGCTATAAGGGAATTGAAAGGCGCAGATTTCTCTATTGGTGATTTACCAATCGGTAAGCTGATTCGAATTTCCAACTATCCTGAAATCGTTATTGATATATCGGGTGATAATTATGAGGTCACAAAACAGTTGATAGAAGAAACCCAGGTGTCTTCTATTACACCTGATTTGTCTGGTGATCTTGAAAAGCTTGCCCGTCTTAAAGAATCATTGAATAGAATCGTCCAAGGACGAGATGTTGAAAATGTTTCTTTAGGTGATTTTATCTTTGATGCCTCAAAAGCAGGAGGAATCAAAGATTTTGAAGAATCAATAAGACTGGAAGAACAGGAAATAAGCAAGCATATCCTAAATGGCAAGATAGACAAAAATCAACCGCAGAAGACAGCAATAGCAAAAGCATTGTTGGCTCCTGACCTCGCCCTTATCCAAGGACCTCCGGGAACTGGAAAATCTACTGCCATCGCAGAATTGATTTGGCAGCATACAAGAAAATATCCTGATAAAAGAATACTTCTTACATCAGAAACAAACCTTGCCGTGGATAACGCGATTGACCGTGTGGTAAATCCATATCATAATCTCATTAAACCTATTCGTATTGGTGATGAGTCCCGTCTTGAAACAGAAGGTCTGCAATTCTCATATTCTGCTATGTACCGTTGGGCAAAAGGCGAAGATTGGAATGCAAAGAAGAAAAATGCTTCAATCAACGATGATGATGACGATGAGGAAAATGACGTTTACACTGATATGGATTCCATTTATGAAGCTCCAGAAAAACTGATACTTCTAAACTGGATGGAAAATATCGGTCGTCGATTGGATTCCGATAAAATGCCTTCTGTAGCTCAAGAGCTTTGGAAGGATTTGCTGGAAAATCCAACTTCAGAGCTGAAGAACTTGTTTTTTGACAACTATATTAAGAACTGCAACGTTATCGGTGCTACATGTAGTTCTATTGGTCAAAAAAACATTATTATGTCTGAATCTATCGAGAATACTGGTAAGAGAAACAGCTTTGTCCCTACCAAATTTTATCGCATATATAGACAGATCTTCGCCGACAAGGAGGGTGTATATAACCCCAAAATATATTTTGATATGGTAATTCAGGATGAGTCAAGTAAAGCAACTCCTGCTGAATTGTCTCTGCCGTTAATATACGGTAAGAAGAATGTGATAATTGGCGACCATAGGCAGTTACCTCCTATGCTTTCAAGAGAATCGTTCATCAACTCATTTGATTATCTTATCAAGAGAGAGAAGAACGATGATGAACGTCAGAAGATGAAAGAACTAAGGAGCTACGTTCTTAAGAATTTCAAAACTCTTGAAATCAGCCACTTCGAACGTTTGTTCACCCAGATTGACGACAACCTGAAGGGTGTTTTCAACTATCAATTTCGTATGCATCCGGCTATCAATGACGTTATTAAACAATTCTACAAAGATGAAGGTGGCTTGGAATGTGGTCTTACTACCCCTATTGATTTAGGTGTCGATGACCCTGACTATATTAATAATGGCGCATCAAGATACCATGGCATCACTGCTGGTCCAATCAATCCTGAGACCCACGTTTTATGGATTGATTCGTCAAGTCCAGAGATGCTTGATGGTACATCTCGTGTGAATTATGGAGAAGTTGCAATCATAAAGAAGTTGCTGACAGATTTCAACGAATCTGAATCATTTCATAACTACGTAGATAGTTGGGATAGTGTTGAAGATAAACAGATTGGTCTCATTTCTTTCTACGGCAAACAGCTACGCCTGTTAAAAGATATGACAAGAGAATTTGACAGCTCGCAAATTCCTGTCAGAGTTAGTACGGTGGATAGATTCCAAGGTATGGAGAGGAACATTATTATTGTATCAATGGTGAGAAGCCATTGCATACAGAATGGAAAAAATCAGAAACCTAATTTTGAACGTTATCCAGTGGATGGATTCCCCAAACAGGAAGACTTAGGTTTTGCTCAATCCCCTAACCGTTTGAATGTCGCACTTTCACGTGCGAAAAGATTGCTTATAATTGTTGGAGATAGCAAATTATTCAGAACCAAGGATATATATGAAAATGTATATCAGACTATTGCTGACCCTAACAACAAATATGGAAAAATAATAACCGCAAGTGAATATGGACTATAATAAGATTCTGCAAGAAGGAAATCTCATATACTCTTCATGCCCATCTGACGACAAGTTCAGAGAGTGGAGATTAAGTAAGACCATATGCAGTGTGGTCTACTATATAACATACGAACTGTCAAAACTGGATAAAGTTATACTGCTTACATTGCAATACAATGGAAAGTTGTATGAAAATCAGCTTGCACGCATCTTAGGATTCAATGTAGAAGACGATTTTGATTCTACTCCTAAAAGATATGCAGACCAGGGAGAAAAGGACATATTTAATGGCATCCTCTCCCAACTGACTACTTTCGGGCTGATAAATATATCTGAAAAAGAGGTATCGTTGTCACCTCTCGGTAAATTGGCACTGAAGAAAGGTGTTAAACACTCTTTCCATCGTGGTGTTATGGCTTTGATGCAATGTTTTGACATCGCACAGAAAGAGTCCTCAGAATACAAGATGTTCCCATTCCGTGATGCACTTGGAGTAACATCCTCCATACAGGGAAAATCTGACCTCCCATACGACGATTTTAACCATGATGGTATTGAGGAAGAACTCTATGATACCTCCTCTGAGCTCATAGCACGTCTTTCACTTCAATGCAGTGCAGACGTAAATATCTGCCGTGCAGAAGAATTAATAGAGTCTCGAATGAGTGAGATTCATGTTGATTTTAGACTGTATGAATATGAGAATGCTAAATATCCGTTTGTTTTCTACAACAATGAATTTTCTGAAGCGACTAATCTTCTTATGCATCAAGAATGCAATAATGATTACATTAACCAGAAAATCCATATCGGTGAATATTTGCATCTTGTTAGAGAAAGTCATAAAGAATTGAACTATGTTTCAATGATGCCATACATAGACGTATGGAATCTTAATGACTTCCTTGAAAGCGAGCATCTGAACTGGAAAGACCAAGAACTATTTGCTGAAATTGCGAAACAGGCAAATGGTTCCCATTGGAATACCATATCTGTTGTTTCCCCAACAGATGCCCTTAAACTGTATCTGGAGAATTATACAGATTCCTTGGACTGGATAGCTCTGTCATCACGCTATGATGATGATTTCATCGTTGAGACCGCTACTAGATATCCTTGGGATTTTGAAAGTCTGTCGGCAAACAGAAGTATTGATTTCGTCAAGCGTCTCATTGTCATCCCTAAGCTCCATGAAGGTGTAGACTGGGATTGGGAATCTATTTTGGAAAGACTTGATGATGAGTTTGTACTTGAAACCATAAATTTTATTCCATACGATATGTACTCTGTAACAGAGAAATACATATCTAAGTATAATTCGATAATAGCAAAATTCCCTGAGAGAAAATGGAACTGGGAATATATTTCGACAAATGCTGGTCTTGACTATGTATTACAGAATATCAATGCGTTTGCAAAAGATATTCATCTGGACGTAATTATGTCAAGGGCATTTACCTCTGTGGAATGGGCAGAAGCATATTGCAACTCAAGCGAATTTGCTTTTGCTGTAATTGAAAAAAAAGAATGGTTGCAGAATAGGTATAATGCAAATTCTGCTGATTACATTTGGACAATTAAAGTTATTGATTGGCATGAGAAACTAGGCTTTATTTCATGGAAGTCGGTTAACAATTCTGATGGATTTGAATGCAATAAAGGAGTCGTTTGGAATAGTACGACATTTGAAAAATATCACGATAAGGAGTTCTCTGTAAAAGGTTTAAACCATATCACATCATCTATTACAGAGGTAAGGATAATTGACATTTATCCTGATTTCAAATGGGTCTGGTCTATTCTCTCTGCGCGTGACATCGTTGTTTCTGACATTGAATTTATCAAGCAGCATTTAGCTTTCATCACTTACTCTAAGGCTATTCCGTTAATAGCAGCAGAAAACCTATCTCAGCTGTATGCAATAGATGAATTCAAACAGTTAGTTACAGAACAGGGTGCTTGGAATAAATTAACAGCTCATATTGAGAAGAAAACCATTCTGCAAAATATAAGCGACTCAAATTGGGACTGGAGTATTATAACTCAGAATTTCTGTGATACGCTTAATTTTGCGGCTCTCTCTAAACTGAATGTTTTAGATCGTCTTGATTGGGATTACATCTCAAAGAATGCAGATATTGATAAAATCAAGAAGAATCTTGATAATTACGAAGACAAATGGAAATGGGCTACATTAACCACTCGTCTTGATCATGATTTTATTGTAGAGAACCTTCCTGAATACTACCTACTTTGGGATTGGGAATATATAATAGAATCTGTTCTTACTGAAGAAGACCTTGCAAAATCTGAATTAAGAATACAGATTGCAATCATTCTGTCAATGCTCGAAAAAGAAGTTAGAGCTTCTATTTGGAGCAAGCTTACAGCTCGATATTCAACAAATGATATTCTGGAAATAAACAGAAATAATTCCCTGCTGATAAATAAACAAGTTTCTTATGAATGGGATTATTCTGATTTATATAACAGAAGTGATTTTGATATTGATGGATATTTAAAGTCATATCAAGAATTTGGTATTCCTGTAGACTGGGATGCTCTTTCTGCCTCCAAATCTTTGAATAAAATTCTTTTTTGGAACAAGAAAGTTATCAAAGATTTTTTCGTATGGGAGAATGTGGTACTTGAAATCCTAGGTAACGAGGATTTCCATTGGAATTTCCAGTATCTATCTACCCTCTCATCAATTAACTGGTGCGATAATATTCTTAGAGTACGCAGTGAAGAATGGGACTGGAATTATCTTTCAGAAAACAGCAAATGTTTTAGTTATAATAGTAAGAAGCCAAATGAGATACTAAAGCACATTGAGAAATTCTCTGCATATCTTGATTTTGCCATTCTCTCAAAACGACATGATGTCAAGCTGACACTACGAATGCTTACATCATTGATTGAGGAGAAATGGGATTGGAAAGAAATATCTTCTAATAGAGGATTTGAATTATCTGCTGAGTTCGTCACCGAACATGATAACCTTTCGTGGGATTGGTATAAATTGACATCAAGAAGCGACTGCCAATTTACCATAGAATATATCAAAGAACATAAAAACAGAAACTGGGACTGGTCTGCTCTTTCAAGAAGGAACGACCTCAATCTTAATGCCGATATTGTAATTTCTCTGATAGATAAAGAATGGGACTGGAAGGAAATCTTACGCAGAAAAGACATTGAATTTACGGAAGAGCATATTTCTAAGTTGGCCCATATTGATTTAGACTGGAAAGAGTTCAGCCGTAGAAAAGACTTCTTCCCGACTATGAACACTTTGAACATCCTAAAGGATAAAGATCTCGATTGGACTGACATTTCACGAAGAATGGAATTACAGTATAATGTAATTCTGTTCTACAAGCATAAATTAAACTGGTCAATTCTCACCAATAGTACTCATATTGATAAATCCAATCCCAAGACCCTTGAAACATTCAAAGAATATCTTGACTGGGATGTAATATCGCACTCTCCTGATTTTAATCCAACAAACGAGAATTTGCAAAAATTCAAAGATAATGTTAATTGGACCATTATATGCAAAAGGTCAGATTTTGTTGTTGACGAAATGACATTATCTTTATTTGAGGATAAAATCGATTGGAAGAGAATCTCTCAAAGTAGTACCATCGCCTTTACTCAAAGTCTGATTGATAGATTCAAAGGTCGTTGGGACTGGGTTGCTTTGGCTGAGAATCCTGCATTCAGAACCTCTGGCGTTGATAAATCATATAAGAGTGAATTGAATTTGATGGAGTTCTATAATACTCTTAAATCGACGGGTTATAGAAGGCCATTCATATATCACTTTACGCACATGTTCAATGCGATAGAAGTGATTAGGTCTCGAAAAATACTCAGTCGTAACAGAGCAACAGAACTTGGTCTACTAAAATATGATGCTGCAGGCTCAGTTGTTCATAGGTCTGCTAAAGCACATCCATATGCTCGATTCTATTTTAGAACTGGAACTCAAACACAGTTCTACAATGAATGTTTGGGAAAACAGAAAGGTTCCAAGTACTACGGACGTGCAGAGGATAATGGTTTGCCTATGTGTCCGATGCCAGTATTCTTTAAGTTCGACCTTCAGGAAGTATTGGCAAAACATTCTAATTTATGTTATTACAGTACTGGGAACTTGCAAACTAATTGGGCTCGAATATATAAGGTGATAGATGACCCTCATAATATAGATGCCGTCCACCTGTACAGTAGTCAATGGAGTAGAGAAGTCCAAGAAAAGAAGCAACAAGAATTTCTTATAAAAAATGAGTTTGATTTTTCTGAACTTAAGGATTATCAAATTATCTGCTATGACCAGGAAGAAACGGAAATACTAAAGTCTATATTCTGCGACGACCCAATCTGTGAACATATATATAGCATCTATGACTCTGAAGATGTATTCGAGCATGAGAACCCGCCATTGAAGTTTGAAAAGTCAGATGAACTTCTTAAGATAACAACAAGCTACAGCGGTGACTATATGTTCCAGATTGAAAGCGCTCAGATTAACAAAATCAGGGTGTTCAATCCTGCGTCTCAAATAAAAGCGGTAAAAAGCCATGTGATGCAGATACGAGATAACGTATCTGTAGAATGTGGCGATACTGAATTTGAGGTTTACTATGTTAATATGAGTCCGCGCGCTCGTTCACCGCGATGGCTGGTTTACAAATATTCTCCCAATAAAGCTGAAACCAAAAACACAGGCTCAACTGTTATTGAAAACTTTTTGGGTATTAGCCTTGATGATGACTATTCACCAAAGGAAATGATTACTGCACTTGAACTTATAATGCCAAAACTGGAAGAGCTCTATAATACTCGTGTTAGGCATTATGTGGTCAAGAAGCATACCCTGTTAGTATGCGAACAATTTGAAAAGTACGCCTTCGCCTTTGACAATAAGTGTATGAACATGGACCTTATGCGCCTTGTGCTGGCAATACACGATATAGGCAAGGCTATAGACCGTTCAACCCAGCATGAACATACTCTTTCATTGGTTCGTGAACTATGGGAAAACACTCCTTTTAACAAGCATGAACTCTACCTTGTAGAAGTACTGCTGAGAGACGATCATTTAGGCTCGTACTTCCAGAACAAATATGACTTGTCAGATTTGAAGGAAGAAATTGTTGCTGATGCGACAGAGCTAAAAATGTCTCCATCAATTCTTCTCCAATATAAAATGATATTATATCAATGTGACATAGCTTCTTATACAAAAGATGCGGGTGGATTAAAATATCTGGAACACATGTTTGTGTATGAAAACGGAGAAAAAGCATTTGATGAGGACAACGGCATCATAGCCATGTCAGAAGAATATGCAGATAGGTATGTAAATCTTAAAGAGTCTATTAATGAATAATATAACATTCCATAAGGGTAATATCTTTAACAGCAAGACGCAGACGATTGTCAATACTATAAACTGCGTTGGTGTTATGGGCAAGGGTATCGCGCTCGTTTTCAAACTCAGATACCCTGAAATGTTTGAAAAATATAAGGAGTTCTGTCAATCAAAGATGATTGGCATAGGAAAATTGTGGCTGTATAAGTCAGAAAATACTCCACAATGGGTACTGAATTTCCCTACAAAATTCCATTGGAAATACCCCAGCAAAATGGAATATCTTGAAGCAGGACTGCAAAAGTTCGTAGATTCCTACAAGGAGAAAGGTATCACTTCGATTGCCTTTCCTCTTCTCGGAACCCACAATGGCGGACTTGATAAAATTGAAGTTCTTGACCTTATGCATAAATATCTCGAACAATGTGATATTCCTATTGAAATATATGAATATGATCCGTTAGCACCGGATGATATGTTTGAGAATTTTATGCTTAAATGGATTGATATTTCGCATTCAGAGAAAATCAAGATATTAGGTAGTCGTTTTTCAAAGCAGATTGAAATCATAGATAAAGCAATCCATGAGGACAATATAAAATCCATGATTGCTTTAATAGAGTATCAAGGGATTGGAATTGCAACAATGCAGAAGTGTTTTAATTTAGCAATGAGCTATAAAAAAGAACCTACATTAGAGTTATAAAATATGTTACCATTACAACAAGCACGCGAAGTACGCGACTCAGTGATCGAGTATATAAAAGCTACATACCGATTCAAGGAAAAGGATGTAAGCGATGCGTTCTATCGCTTTATAGAAGATAAGAATGATGGATTATTCAAAGGGCCTTTCGTCTCTTTGAAAACCCCTTTTGTGTCAGCTACAGAAGAGGAATGTGCCAATATTCCATTAGATATAATTCCCTCATTCCCTCCCTACAAGCATCAGCTACAGGCTTTTAGGCAGCTTAGCATGAAGAACGGTCATAGTCCGGAACCTACACTTCTTACAACAGGTACGGGCTCTGGTAAGACTGAGTGCTTCTTGTATCCTATTCTGGATTACTGTTATCACTGTAATCAGTATGAACGCCAAACAGGTGTAAAGGTCATTATTATGTATCCGATGAATGCACTTGCCAGCGACCAGGCCAAACGTCTAGCTGAGACAATATGGAATGACCCTCGCCTCAAGAATAAGGTAACTGCCGGTCTTTTTGTGGGTGAAGGTATTGATACAAAAGAATATCCACGCACAATGGGACCTGATCATATTATTGAAAATCGAGTAGCGATCCTTGATACGGTTCCGGATATACTTCTCACAAACTTCAAAATGTTGGATTACGGACTTATGCGACAAAAATTCATGTCGCTATGGAAAGGAAACATTGATACGGAACAGAAAGCTCTCCGATTCATCGTGCTCGATGAACTACATACATACGATGGTGCACAAGGTACTGATGTGGCGAATCTGATAAGAAGATTGAAACTAAAGCTCCACATTCCTAAAGGCTTATTATGCCCAATCGGTACATCTGCAACAATTGGCAGTGGATCCGACAGCAAGGCACGTTTATGCGAGTACGCTACAAATGTTTTTAGTGAGACATTCCTTGAAGAAAATGTCATTGAGGAGCATCGTATTGCTGTGGATGATTATGTGGATGTTGTTTCAAATGGCATTCCAGACGGAAAACTGATAAAAGAGTGCGTATTCCAAAATAATGATACGGTCGGCACATATATCAGACGTATATGCAAATACTGGCTGAAGAATAGTGAAGCCTCTCCTATTGAAGCAGGAATATCTCTTCGGGAAATGGGTATCGTACGGGATCTTCTTTTTGCTCTTAAAGATGGAATCCTGTCTATCGATGAAATTCAAAACAGACTTGAGGATAATACTGAGTTTCGCAAACTTCGACAGCAACACAATGAAAAGACCTGCAAAATAGCCATAGAAAATCTTTTGGCTTTAATTGCCTATTCTAAACGTCCGTTGGCTAATGGGAAAACTATACCCCTAATGTATCTTCAAGTTCAGCTATGGCAACGTGAACTGAGTGGAATACTACGCTACGTACAAAAAGAACCGGAATTCGTTTGGAGAGGAAATCTGAATAAAGATGATGAGAGGATTGCTCTTCCAATGTATTTTTGCAGAGATTGTGGTGCTAGTGGCTGGATAAGTCGCAGGCTTGCTACCGATGACAGATATTGTTCTGATGTAAAAACCGTCAATACGGCTTTTGCAGAACGGGAAAAAGAGGTTTATCTGCTCAATACTGAGATGAAAAGACATGAAGCTGTGGATGACTATATTAGTGAGAATGCAGTTAATATTACAAAATATGTTAAACTAAAAGATCTTACTGAAGTAAGTCTCAGCGACAGTGACACCATACGGTTAAGAGTATGTAGCAAGACAACATCCAACAAAAACGGAAATCAAAAATTCACCCGAAATTGTCCCGAATGTAATGGAAGTGATACGATTTGCCAAATCGGTGGTAGAACATCAACCCTATCCAGTGTGGCAATAAGTCAAGTTCTGTCAAGTGATTTTGATAATGCTAATGCTTACGAACGTAAAATATTGGTGTTTACCAATAGTGTACAGGATGCCGCTTATCAGGCTGGTTTCTATGAAGCACGTACTTATCGTTTCTTGTTCCGTCAGTCAATGCAGAAATATATTAATACCCTTGAAAAGCCTGTAAACTTGGTAGAGTTACAGAAAGGTTTTAAATCGTATTGGCATGCCAGATTAACTGATGACGAGTATTACAATCGTTTCTTACCAGCTGATTTGGCAAAACATATAGACCTTCGGAAGAACTATAGAACTGGAGGAGAAGGTAGTCCTTTTATGGATAGCTTCAAGAAAGAGTTTGATTTGCGTGTTGATTGGGAGATTCTTAGTGAGTTTGGATTGACTGCTCAATTGGGTAGAACGCTTGAAAAAACAGGAGCTTCTGCGACTTATTTCAAGGCTGATATTTTGCGACATGTTTATCAGGTTATGGAGCATTGGTTAAAGGATAATAACATGGAAAACATCTGGGGCAATGAATCAGGATTCATCCACTTTGTATATGGCATATTGCAGAGAATGAGGACGCATGGTGCAGTTGACCATCCTTTCCTGGAAAAATACCGTAAGGAAAATCTCACACAATGGGCCTTGAACTGGAATCGTGACGGCCGTCATTTCCTGAACAAGACTCTCGGCGGTAGTATGCAATTTCCGAAACTCGTTGGAGTTATGCATACTGGCAAGAACCACGAGATGCTTGATATGGCTGTAATGCGTTCCGACAGCAAGAATACCTGGTACAGCAACTATTTTATCGAAGTATTTAACGACCCATGGATAGCAAAAAACTCCTCTCTGTTCAATGATTTTATGCGCAGATTGTTCGACGCAATGACTGAAGTCGGTTTACTCAACAAAGAGGAACAAGGTGGAGGTAATTATGCTATAAATCCGGAGCATATATGGGTCAGCAAAAATGTAAAACATATACAATGCGACCTGTGTCAGTCTAGACTCTGTGTCGCTGCAGAAGATGAGTGTGCAGAAGGAACACATTGTTTGGATTATAAATGTAAAGGAACATATTCTGAAGAAACCAAACCTGAATTAAACTATTATCAGCAGGTCTATAATAGAAACCTTTCTCCCCGTGTCCATGCACACGAGCATACTGGATTGCTTGACAGACATGACAGAGAAGCTTTAGAAAAAGACTTCAAAGAGCATCCGCACAGCAATTCGGTAAATGTCCTTTCTGCTACTTCCACTCTTGAGATGGGTATAGATATTGGTGATTTGAATGTAATAGGTAATACGAATGTACCACCTAAACCAAGTAATTTCTTACAACGTGTTGGACGATCTGGACGTAAAGAAGGTGCTGCATTAGTATTGAACTATAGTCATGCTGCCGAACCACATGATATGTATTATTATACTTACCCATTGGAGATGATGCAAGGAGAAATCAGTACGCCTGGATGTTTTCTTGAAGCAAAAGATATTCTTAGAAGACATTTCTTAGCATACTGCATTGATACTTGGACTTCATCAGATGTAAACAATACTTTACCGGAAAAGATTCGTGAACTTCATTTACTGAATGATAACATTTTCAATGACCCTACATTTGTTATCAATAGAATAATTGAATTTATTAAAAACCATAAAACCATATTACGTTCTGAATTCAGTTTCCAATATGAGGATAAGACTCAGGACGCACTTAAGAAATTGTTTGAGACATTGGATGATGGTACTTTCTATAATCGGATCATTTCTGATTTCGCAATGTTGTCAAACAAGCTTCACTTCCTTGGAAAAGAGCTCGAACAGTACAGGGAACAAGAAAAACATATTCAGGCAAATGACCCACAATTGAGGCAGATCAAAGAATTGATTTCTGCTTCAAACAAACAGTATCGTCTGCTAATGAACGATAGTGTCATTGAGTTCATGACAAATATCGGTCTTCTGCCCAATTATGCTTTTCCTGAAACTGGAGTCAAGTTACAGGCAAATGTATATGCTTCGAGGGAGAAATGTGATAAAGAAGGAAATATAGCTGAGCCAAAGGCTTTTGAACTAACACGGTCTGCATCCCAAGGTATTAAAGAACTGGCGCCAGGTAATCATTTTTATACTCAAAGATTTAAACTGAATGTCAGCGGACTCAATACATTTGATTGGAAGGATTCTCTGACAGAAATGAAATACTGTTCCAAATGTGACTGTATTTCACTGAAAGGAGAAGATGGATTTAATCAGACCGCCTGTCCTAAGTGTGGTGATCCTTCGTGGGGTATAAACAAGCATAATATATTGAAATTTACCGGCGCACGAAGTGTAATGTATAACAATGATGCAGCATTGGACGACTCGAAGGAAGAAAGAGAAAGTGAAAACTACATTATAAAGCGTCATTATATGTTCCATCATATGGGAGCTACCACCTCCTATGCTATTAGAGGAGTTGGGTTTGGTATTGAGTTCTGCAATAATATGGAACTCTTTGAGGTGAACTATGGAATGAAGATGCAATCGGGAAGTAAAGTGGAAGTCAATAATGATGCCAATGTTTCTCAGAATGGCTTTATAACTTGCCGATACTGTGGCAAATCTACACCGGTACTGAGTGGAACGGCAACGGAAGAGCAACATTACAGATTTTGTACGCATAAAGACATTTCTTTTGCCGATGATACAAAAAGCGAGGTTTTTGAAACTCTTTATCTTTACCGTCACATGCAAACTGAAGCTATCAAGATTTTGCTACCTATCCAGATAATGGATGCATCATCGGCTATAGAGATGTTTAAGTCAGGTATTCAATTAGGGTTGAAAGCTTATTATAAATCGTCGCCTGAACATATCAGGATAGATTCATATTCAGAAATGAATTTGGCTACCATGAAGAAGGATTACTATCTGGTAATGTATGACACAATACCCGGTGGTACCGGTTACCTTTCAACGCTTTATAATACAGAAGAATTTTCCAAATTGTTGCAGTATGCATACGATAAAATTCACGATTGTCAATGCCAATATGAAGGTAAAGACGGTTGCTATCATTGTATTCTTACATACGGAAACCAATACAATAGAGAGTTGTTCAGCAGAGAACAGGCTGAAGCTTTGTTTGAAAAACTCATAGAACATACAAAATCATGGGAAACGCTGCCGGGTTCTGTAGGAACCATATCACAGACTGGCGTGGCTGAAGACAGTGAATTGGAATTGAAATTTATTGATTCCATTAAGACTGTAGCCCGCACCAATAAATGGGATTTTGAGAAAGTACCAGACGCTGACTCTTATCGCTATGAATTAAGAATTATGGATGGAGAAAATGATATTAAATATTATATCATTCCTCAGTTTGCACTTGGTGGTCACTATGGAGTAAAACATTATACCGTTGCAGATTTTCAGATTATTTGCATGTCTGCAAGAATTAACGGTAATGATTTTAAGGAGATTGATAAATTGCCTATGTGGGCTATATTTCTTGATGGTTACACCTATCATGCTCAGGCTCCGAACATGAGATTCTATGGCGATAAAGAAAAACGCGATGGAATACGTGATTCTAAAACGCATAGGATATTTTCATGGACGATGACATGGGAAGATATTCAGCTATTTGAAAATGACAAGGAGGATTCTTTGGGACTTAATTCAATTACCCGTTTAATTGAGTTCTTAAAAAATCCTCAGATGGGATATATCAGAGAAACCGCTTTTGGATGTATCGCCGATGCAGAAAACTTTATGGGACATGGAGGTGCACTTTATCAAGGTGAAATAACGATAGATGAAAGTTGCTATGACGAACTTACCGATTTCTCAACAGACGAGAAAGTTGCTGAAGAAATTGATAAGGGTATATCATATAACTGGAATCTGCAACAGATTTATCCGGATATTGATAAAGATGAATGGATCGGATTTTGGAGACGATATAATTTACTGCAATTCTTCTCCAATACTACAAAGGTTGAACCTGTTATAGATGCGGATATGGTTTCTGTTGACCGGGATGAGATAAAGATGTACTATCCTGGACTGGAACATATTGTAGATATTCTATTGGACCATAAGATTCCATTCGGAACAGACGGTGATGTAGATTTAACCGATTCTGACGGAATTGTTTTAGCGTCAGCCGGAATGATTATCCGTGATTTAAAGATAGTAATTGATCCTGCTGATGACAACTCTGAATCTATTTTTGAAGCAGCTGGTTTTAAAATATTTACAGCAGAAAACTTTGATATTAATGAAATAACAAACATATAAAATTATGAGACTGTTTTTATCAGACACTTGTTATGAATCACTTTTTGATTTGCCTAAAAGAATACAGACAAAGGTGGTCAATTTCCAGAAAAAATTCCGTGAATGCACAACTTCCAATGGTATGCACTTAGAGCCAATAGCACAGTTTAATGACAGCTCGATGCGAACAGCTCGTATTGATGACAATTACCGTGCTGTGATTGGAATTATTGATAATAATGCATATCTATTGTTTGTTGGTACGCATGAAGTTGCCTACAATTGGGGCATTAGAAAACGTCTGGTATGGAATGATCATACTCAAGCCTGTCAATTGGTTTCAGTTCAGCAAACAACTGAACCTATTGCAGAAAAGACTGAGACAGAATCTATGACGTCTTCAGATTCTGTATTTAAAGATATTTCGAAAGAACAAATATTAAAAATTGGAGTTCCAGAGGATTTAATTCCTACGGTAATGAAGATTACCTCTCTTGATGATTTGGACCCATTGGAGGATTGTTTACCATCTGATGCATACGAGAATATCTTTAATTTGCTGGATGGGGTATCCATTAATGACATAATAGCTGAAATAGAGGAAGGCCAGGCCAAAGAGAACGAAGACCAACTTCTCAGCAATAATAACAAACGTAGATTTGTTGAACTCACTGATGATGAAGCCCTTCAACGTATTCTTGATAATGATATGGAAAAATGGCAAATTTTCCTACACCCAAGTCAACAGAAGTTGGTGAATGCTGATTATAAAGGAACTATAAAAGTTAGCGGTGGTGCAGGAACAGGAAAAACCGTTGCTGCATTGCATCGACTTAAATTTTTGAGTGCCAATCCTAATGCAAAAATCCTTTTTACTACTTATACAAGAACACTTAAAGAAAACCTTGAGGATCTGATAAAAAAGATGGACATCAATCAAAACAGATGTACACTGAGTAATATTGACCAGGTATTAATTGAAATAGCCAAACAATACAAAATAAAGGACGGATATAAGGTTCTGGATTATTCCGGTAATGAAGAATCCATAAAATTATGGCGTGAGGTTCTTGAAACAGAAGTGACAGAATTTGATGAACAATTCTTGTATGATGAGTATATAGACGTTATTATCTATTTTGGAAATACTGATGCTAAGTCGTATATGATGCAACAGCGTGTAGGACGTACTAAAGCATTAAGTCGTAAACAAAGAATTGATATTTGGAAATTGGTTGAAAAGTATGTGGCACTAAAAAATGAAAGAAAAGTAGTTGACAGACTTGAGTTGTTTAATGAAACTACGAAATATCTTAACGACAATAATATTCGTCCTTATACGCATATTATTGCAGATGAGTTCCAGGATTTCTCAAATCCAGAACTTAAATTCTTACGTTCATTGGTAGCAGAAGGAAAAAATGACCTTTTCCTTACAGGTGATCCTATGCAACGAATATACAGTGGACGAAAGATCAATTTCAGTGCAGCCGGTATTAACGTGAGAGGTGTCAGAAGCCGAAGACTTAAGATTAATTATAGAACTACAGAACCTATAAAACGTGTCGCTGTAGGAGTGATAAAAGGCCAAGTATATGATGATATGGATGGCGGAACAGAGTCAATAAAAGGATATGTCTCTCTCATCCATGGAGGAGAAACACCATTATATAAAATTGTTGACAATGCAAACGATGAAGTCATGCAAATTGTAGAATGGGTGAACCAATGTACTCAGAATGATATTCTTTTAAAAGACATATGTATCGCTTCTCCAAGCATGGGATTGATGAAGGACTTACAATCACACTTGCATGTTAATGGTATTGCATATAAGGTCTTAAAAGGGACATCGAAAGTTGGATCTAACAATGGCATTTCACTTTGTACATTCCATTCACTTAAAGGACTTGAGTTTAAAGTTGTTATTTTAATGGGAGTAAATGAACGGAATATTCCATCAAAGGCGACAGACAGCTATCCTTTTAATGGAATGGATGTACTTGAGAAAAAAGAATTTCTTTCATCTAAACGTTCATTATTATATGTTGCAATAACGAGAGCAAGACAACTCGTCTATATGGTTGGTTATGGTGAACCATGCGGTTTGCTTGAAAATATAAATAAAACTATTTAAAAGCAACGGTATGAGTATGCTTGAAGATTTCAGACCACGTATTATTAATGTGACACGTAAGCTCTCAAAATGGACACTTTTGAGAATATCAAATATGTTTTACAATTTTAAGTAGAATTAATTTCAAGCCAATAATGATATTTGATAAAATATGAATATAACATATAAAGAACAATTAAGTAAGCATGTTGAAAACATCTTCATGGGATATTCGAAACATGGTCTTCACATCTGTGACATTGCTACAGGTGGTGGAAAATCATATACAATAGGTAAACTGACATGCCAATACTACCCTGAAAAGTTTGATCGCATTGTTATCCTCTGCGTTCAAAATAAACTGGTGAACAGCATGAACCGTGAAATAGACCATTTCATTAACTCTGAAGGAAGTCTTATATCCTCGTCTGACAAGATGGTAATAGAGAACAACCCCGAAGTTATCACTCAAGCCATCAAAAACGGGTACTTCAAGAAACTTCTAGAAGAAATGTGCTATCAGATTGGAGAACAGAAAAATGCAAATTACAAGGTCGATGAAATACAATACAGTTACAATGCCGTCAAAAAGATATATGAGGGACTGACAGGGTTGATAAAGACTCTTGACGAAAGTGGAAAGAACGACTATATTCTTAATCATATTAACGAAGGAGAAGCAAAACTTCGTAAGGTTGTTCGTGGATTCTTCGACACCTATAAAAGACACCTCGAAAAAACTAAACAGCTGAAAAAAGTCTCTCTCGAAACTATTTTAAATAAATTCCAGTCTCTCATTAAAGTTTATCCTCAGGTAGATTACAGACGGAAAAAGGTACTTCTTATGACTGTTCATAAAGCAATGTATGGAATTGATCCTATTCTTTCTGAGAAGATTTACCTGCAAGACATTGCAGAAAAGAACAAAAAGACACTTATCCTCTTTGACGAATCCGACCAAGCTGCAGTAGCTATGCGTACGGCAATCATCGACCAATCTATTGATAATGCTGGAGGTAGCAAGAGATTTGCAAAGGGCTATAATGGTTATCTGCAATATAAGGATTTGATTGATAATCCAGAACAAATAGCCAATCAGTATTACGGAGATTTGTTAGAAAAATGTCTTAACAAAGCTAAGGATATTACAAATTCAAACTGGAAAAAAGCTGTTGGCGACATTCTTACTTATAAAAATATTTTCTTAAGCAATTATGAAGAACTAGAAACATACAGAAGAGGGGTGTTCTTTTCAGGCCCTGCACTGAAAATAAATATCTCCCCAAAAGGAAACAATACCAATTCGTATATCTGCTATAAGAAAAACGACCGACATTTCTATCTCGTTCATGTAAAAGATGCCAGTATGCTTACAAAAGAATATGCTATGGCAATTCCGTTAGACAGATTCCTTTCTCTCATCATCAGTAACACAACGTCAATAAAAGCACAACTCAGAAAAGTCATTTCTGATTCACTGAAGAAAAGCCGGGAGCAATTCGAGGCAGAGGAAAAAAAGGTCTCTGCGAATACAGCAACAACAAACTACTATCTTGGCTATCCTACATTGGAACGGGAGATACATACTTTATTCTCTCGTTTTGAAACCACATCAGAATATCAATTTGAGCAGCAAATTAACGAATTCATGACAAACAGAAAGAACTTGTTTGTTTCTGATGGTAGTAGCAAAATGAAGCTACCCGATTTCTCCGTGTATTCCCAAGGAGTGCAACTTTATCAAGAAGAAATTGATGAGCGCGATAACCTGCACAGGGTCAGATTGTCATGCCGAGAGATTTCAACAACCCCTGAAAAGATACTGATTGATCTCGTAAACACCGACGGTACTTCTGTTGTTCTATGCTCTGCAACTGCTTCATGCTGGTCTGTGGTAAGTAATTATGACATCAAGTACTTAAAGCAAACACTCGGAGAAAAAGTTCATGTGCTTTCCAAAGAAGAACGTGAGACTTTTGACTGCCTTGTTGATAAAACATACCCCTCAGTACACCAGATTAAAGTTGTTCCTCTAGAGAGGTATGAATATGATGATAAAAGAGAGAATGCGATAGTGTTGCCGGACAAATACAAGCAGATGTTCTCTCCTGACGCTTTGGAGGGAGGATTGGCAGACAGATGGTTCAAAATTACATATAGAGAACTGAAAAAGACCACCAAGAACATAAATGACATACAGTTCCAACTGTACAGGCTTTTCCAGTTTATTGAAGCATATTATTGGTTTTTCACACACAATGATATTCATAGCATGATATTCTTCCAAAACCGTACTGGAGATAAAGACAAAGATCAAATTAACGTCCTTAGCTGTCTGATAGACGGAACTTTCAAAAACATGACTTGTACTTTGGAAGATGAAATCCCGTCAGATTGGGAAAATAAACACATCCGTATTTCTAAAGACTGGGAAGATGTGGAATCCAATATTCTATCAGAACTTAGTCAGGACAAAGATGCAAAATTGATGCTGATTTCTGCCTATGGAAGCTTCAAGGCGGGTGCCAACATGCAGTATGAAATACCCGAAGGTCTAGAATATACAAGTGGAGATAACTGGGTTAATGAAGGAGAAAAGCTAAAAAAAGACTGGGATGCCATCTATGTACAATCACCCACCTCATACCTTATGATAAATGAAGACGGCAATGAGATGACATTTGAAAAAAGCCTTTACAATGCCATGCTTACACTGATGATGCTGTATGAACGAGGATGCCTTTCCAAAGCTGATGTCACTCAGTGGCTCTATTATGCATTGTCCAATAATTTTATGTTTAGTGAGAAGCGTAATCCAGGCATAGTCAAGGATAAAGCGGCATGGGCACAAACGACAGTGGAACAAGCTATTGGCAGGTTATGTAGGACAAGGAATAAGCCTTATACAACATACATCCTTTTCGATGAATCCATGAAACCTTTCTTTGATGCCTCGAATATGGAGAAATCGCTCACAAAGGAGTTCAGAGCTTTGGCGACATACATTTTATCACATCAAGATAAAAAGGAAGAAAGAATCGACCTAGAAGAAATCATGCGATGCAATGACGCCAACTATGCACAGGCACAATTGGATCGCTTACGCAGGATTGCGCTTCGCTATACTCCTCACAAACAAGACGAGGATGAATATGATGATGACATTGAGGAAGAGGACGAACTGCCTTACAACGTAAAAATCAGTCAGATAATGTACCAGAACTACAAACAAACCATTATCAGAAAACCTGTAATCGCTACTATTGAGGATTTGAATGAGAACGACAAACGACTGACTTTTATGCCAAAATGCTATGGCAACTGGAAGCGTAACTCCGCATCTGAATTATATTACTATTGTGATGAAAGACTCAAGGTTTGTCCAAAAGAAAACGGGAAACTGTTCCCCTATCCTATCTCACCATCCTACGTCAGGCTTGATGTGCTAATGAAAAATCCTATTATCAAATCCCATTTTGAAAAAAATGGTTTTGCAACAACTTGGGAGAAGGAGGGCATGATACTACACCCACAAATACTTGCCACAGACTATGCTGGAGAAATTGGAGAAGAGGCTTTCAAGGCAATCTTGTTACATTATACAGATTGCACTGAGAAAGACATCAAACATTTGGAAGGAAAAGATTACGAACTGGCTGATTTCGTTATCACGAATGAGGACGGAAACTATAGAATCGCATTTGACGTAAAAAATATGAATCCCAAAGTAGACCATAACGACAAAGAAAGCGACATGCCTACTTCACAAAAACGAGAAATCAAACGCAAACGATTGGGATGTGAGCTGATTACGGTTAACATGCTGGACATGGATGCTGCCGGGATGGATGAAATACGTGAAATTCATGGAGTTATAGATGTGAATGGCAACATCATTCCTAGTGCTATCGAACGCATTCAGAAACTTGTAAATAAAAACAACATATGAAGTTAAACGAAGAATATATTAAAAGTCTACCACTGACAACCAACAAGATTAACGTGATTTTAGACAGGGAAGCATTCTTTTCGAGATATTCCATCGTGTCATACTATGGCACTAATAAGGAACTAAAGAATCTTGCATACGAGCAACTAGCAGACGTACCTTGTCTGTCTGTAACTGGCGTAAGGGCAAGATGGTCAGGGTTACGTTTTCCTATGGTTCACTTCTTTATCCTAATAGCCAAAGGTAAAGAGGAACAGGTTTTAAATAGCTTAAGAACATATGAGCATATCCGTTCTAAAGTCGATACATTGGAGGAGTACGACGATACACTACAGAAAAGGATTATTGCCTCTCTAGCCATCAACTCGATTGGGAAAAAGAGAAGTGATAAGATGATGTATAATGATGGAACGCTACTCATATGCGATGATAAGAATTTCAATGTTCCCAAATCCAGACAAGAGCTTGTTTGTTTGAAGATAGAAATCAATGAATATATGAATCTTACAGCCAAGACCACATCATTCTCTAACCCATCTTCATACAATGAATTAAGAAAACGCAAAAACTGCGTCTTCAAAGTCGGGAAAGACATAGAGGGGTACTTATGGGAAGGACAATCTGTGAAACCTATAGTCATAAAGGATTTCAAGGATGGTGACTTCAACCTGAAAAAACTGTATGTACAGAAGAAAAGATTCAATGACAATAAGAACAACGTTCCCTATTGGCCATATAACAAAGAGAACTATACTCACGGAAAACTATTTGCCATTTGGCAAGTAGTACAATCCGTCAATGAAGACTTTGATGGTCTCGTCAAAATTGACTTTTGTGATTTTGAAGTATTGCACTATGATGAATGCAAGACTGGTGATGATATGCTCTCACTTCTGAAAGAATATCTATCAGGAAAATGCATTTTATTTGAAGACCCTTTTGGTACTTCCGCATCAAGAGAACTGATTGATCAATTCAAGAACGAAGCTCTTTCGTTAATGGATGGCAAACTCGTTTTTCCACGAAAAGCTTCTGGAAATGACATGGTGATAAAACTGTGTGAACCTAAAGAGGAAGATGCAATTTGTACCCATTATACAAAATCCCTCTATCGGATGTCACATTCTGGTAAAGCACTTCAACATATCACATTCTACGGTAATCAAAAGGATGATAAGATAAGCAAAGCTAATACAAGAAGAATCCTCATTGAGTTGCTTGTAAAAGATTCGTTAATCAACAGAAAAATGCCCTACCAATTGACAGAACTGATAAACGATTGGAAATTCTTCCGATACAAGATTAATGAAGGCTTTGTGCATGGCGCTTCATTAGCCGTTAATATCTCAGGCACAATGAGTATAGAAGAATACGGACTGTCTCAAAACAACTTAGAAGAAGAATTCGAACAGTTTGTCCACGATAAATTAAAATATAACGACCCTGATAAGATTCGTGGTGGACGGGATTATATGGCCATGGAGAAAAACGGCAACGTGTATCTGATTATCGATACAGAAGAGATACCAATACTCGATGCTAACCTGATTGATGATGGATATGGGAAGGTGGTCAATGAAGGAGAAACTATCTCTATGTTCAAACGCAAGAAAGTTGCGCATGAATACTTAAGAGGCTATATCGGTTTCCATTTGTGGAAGTCAGATGGTATCAATGGAGAAGCAAATGGCTCCTATTCGTACATATCAGGCACAAATAGCGAGAATATGCAAATAATGCAGAACACAAAAATGGATAAGATGCCTCGCGCACGAAGGATATTTGTCTTGAACAAATCGAATCCAGAAACAGTAGAAAACGAAATTATGGAAATCGCCTCCATGTTAAAATTCGGCTTCGGAAGATGGAATGAATTAATGACCTACCCCTTCCCCTTCAAGTTCCTTCTGGAATATCTGGATGACGCTTGTGAAACCGCTTTTTCAAAACACTGGAAAGACATTACTTACAAAGGTGAATTATAGACTATTATGCATAAAGAAACAGATATATTAAAAGATCATGTTCCATCTCCCCTAGAAATAACTGAATATGAACAAAAATGGAACACGTTAGCCGATTATGTCAATCAGAAGGAAAGAAAGATTACCGCGTAAAGAAAATCAAAAAACAAGGGACGGACAATAAAGCCGTCCTTTTTCATTTCCCAAACGCTTTACGGAAATGGATGTCAGATGGAAAAACTGAATTCATCCATATGAATTTGAAAAATAGGGAGCTATAGAATAGCTGTATTCCGGCTATATGGAAAACATGCTTGATACCACCTACAATGCATACAGAAGGAGTTACTTCAAACCTGAAGCAAGAGCTGAAACATACATTCCTCAATATGAAATAGAGTTTGTAAAGTATCTTAAACAGATTACGGAAAAACTAGAACGAATAAGTAATTTCAATGCCACTGTAAGTTCATATCTAATAAATGATTCTTCAAAAAAATGCTTCACCTTAAGTACGTATTTTACTATGAGGATTGATATAGGCTTGAGAAAGACAAAATAACCTCTTACTTATCAAGAACAATCCGAACAAATACTTCGAGGTATTAAACATAAAAATGGATTTAATATATAATTAGTTTATTTTTATGTATTACCCCAATAATAAAGCACCCTAAATATTTTCTGTACAAATACACCACACTTATAAATATTTGTGGTATCTTTGTACAGATTTAGATAGTAAGCAATGAAGAAACTTAATTCATACATATCATCAGCTGACATGAAGGAAAAAGGGCGTGCTGCTTATTACAAAATGTTGGAAAGTGTACGCCAAGGTGAACTAATACAGGTTAGACGAGGGCTGTATGCCAACATTGACCAACTTTCAAACAGCATGATTGACATAGAAGCGATTATACCAGGTGGAATTCTTTGCCTCTGGTCTGCATGGAGCATACACCAACTTACGACTTCTATGCCACAAGCCTATCATATAGCCATAAAAAGAGATAGAAAAGTAGTAACACCTTCATTTCCCTCAATAGAGCTTCACCACTATACTGCTTCTATACTAGAGATTGGGGTAAGTAAGATGGTTTTGGAGGGTTACAATATCAGGATCTATGATATAGAGCGATGCGTATGTGATGCAATTAAATTCAGAAATAAGATAGGTATTGATGTCTGCTCAGAAATCATAGATAACTATCTTACACGACCGGAACGAAATATAAGTAAACTACTGGATTATGCCAGACAACTCCGTGTGGGCACAATCCTTGAAAACTATCTGCAAGTCAAACTATGAGTAAAGAACAAAATAAAAACTACGGAAAAATCAATTCGTACAAAGCTCTTGAATGTAGCCAAAAAGGAAAATATATTCTATCAGACTATATTGACACGATATTTTCAGGAGCGATTACTATATAGGATGTCACAAACACGCTACCGCAACAATTTCTACCTAAAAGGTGGAGCTCTTATGTATGCCTATGAACGTTTTGCAGCACGTCCTACATTGGATATTGATTTTCTGGGTAACAATATAAGCAATAAAGGTTCTTCAATTATAGCAGCATTCAAGGAAATATGTTCCGTACCCTTTGAAGAAGATGGAGTGATATTTGACGTTGAGCACATTACTGCCCAAAATATCACTGAGTTCAAAGACTATCATGGAATACGCCTAAGCATACCGGTAAAAATGGATTCCATAGCACAAGTGCTGACTATGGATATTGGTTTTGGCGATGTGGTTACACCCTCACCTGTCAATCTGGATTTTCCTATTTTGCTAGAACATCTGCCTTGTGCTAATATCCTGGCATATTCTCTGGAAACAGTTATTGCAGAAAAGATGCATGCAATAATAGACCTTGCAGATCAAAGCAGTCGTATGAAAGATTATTATGACTTGCATAGAATACTGAAGGAAGAAAAATATGACTCAGAAGTTTTACAGGAAGCTATAATCCGTACATTCGAAAACAGACATACACCATATGATGAGAACACAATGTTCTTTCGTAAAGATTTTGGAATCAACCAACAAATGGAAGTAAGATGGAAAGCTTTTATGCGTAAAATCACAAAGGCCACTGATCTATCCTTCTCTGAAGTTGTGGCATTCATTCAGGAAACACTTCGTCCATATTGGGAAAACATACCACATGAATAATACAGACTATAAAATATATGAATTCCCGGAATGTAAGTCCATCATCATTTCTGGAGATATTCACGGAGATTTCAATCTTCTCGTGAACAAAATGTGCATGCAATATAAGATGGAAAATACGCTTCTCATTGTGGCTGGAGACTGTGGATTTGGTTTTGAAAACAAAAGCTATTATGAAAATATTGTCAAGAAGAACGCCAAGCGTATGAATGATAATAACAATTGGATCCTTTTCGTCAGAGGGAATTCCGATTTTTCAGAGTTCCCTATTCATTTATTATTTCTCATCTTCCACAGCTATTTTAGGTAAACCAAGTCTTATTCGAATAATATCTAAAGCTAAAATATCTATACGCTGAAAATATAATTCAGCTTCTTGATTTGTTAATGCAGGATGAGGTGATTGAGGTGAGGCATTATAATGCCTTGTTTCTTTTCTTGAATTAGCAATTCCCATTAAATCTTTTATTGTTGTATCTCCAAAGAAAGGAATTAGTTCAGGAAAGGTTTCTTTAATTCGTCTATCAAGTCTATGCTTTAATGGATATAACCAATTAATCATGTCAATTAGTTTCCCCATAATTAGATAACACGCTCTTTCGTCGGATTCAACAGCACTATTATGCACTGCTATTAAATCTTTAATTTCTTCATCCAAAGAATCATAACTATTAAGAGCAATATGTAATTCATCCAAAATAGAGGTTTTCATATTTCCATTAGTAGGAATAGGAACTGCTCGTGCAAATGAAGGAAGCGTTTCCATTAAATATGTATCAATTTCAGCAATATTAGCTTCCCAACCTTTAGGTATCTCTCTAAAATCTATAGCTCTAATTCTTTTGTGAAATATCTGATTATGAGGAGAATTCAAAGAAACTCCTAAGACATATTTAAGTAACATCGTTAGTTTTTCCACAAAACCTGATGCCAAAATTGAATCATATGTTAAGTCATTATAATCTTTGATAGTTCCTTTTGTAGAAACTATAATACGATATTCATAGCCAGGTTTTAATTCCCTATAATCATCTGATATGATCCATTTATCATATTCAAAAGAATTATGCTCATATTCATCAATATGAATCGGCATAGGTTTACTTTTATAGACTATATGCATATTATAAAATTGATTTACAAGCAAACAATACTTCGGTAAATTTTTACCGAAAAATTAAAAGTTAAACAATAAAACCGGCAAAAGCTGGTTCGGAAACACTAAAGAGGT
>OGMN01000213.1_pt1 | contig 73067 bp, 98 predicted proteins | sample 1573211 | NCBI WGS metagenome assembly OGMN01 (sample SAMEA2581876, study PRJEB24529) | metagenome | biome: Human gut stool | place: China | collected 2011
CACTCATTTTGTAATGAGCACTCATCACATATTCCAACGCACAATTCATGCAGCATCCCGTCTATTATTATTCCGTTCTTGACTTTCATACCGTTCAATCTCCTTTCTGTTTAATCCGTTCCAGCACATCCTTGTTGGCTTCGAGTATATCATCGAAAGAGGGAATGTACATCCACATGTCACACTCGTAGCCGTTCCAATCCTCAAATTCAAATCCTCCGTCTGTCGCAACGTATGGCGATTTCCCGGATGAAACAACGATATAGCCACTAACAATCGCTCCATTTGATACCATTCTGCAAAGGACAAGCTTGTTTGGTTCTGGCAACCGTTCCTTGACACTTATCCAAGGCGATTGCTTTGACTGCCACTCTGCACCAGAAATAAAAGATTCATAACTCTGTTTATGCATTCCATTAGTAAATCCACTTATTGTACCTTCGGTATCACATATTTCAAAATGCGCCTGATGCTCCTTCGCTGCATCTTCTACTGTCTGTTTCATATCAAAATACTATTTTAAAATCCTTTCCTTTTAACGTAGGAAGCCTGTCAGTGACAAACTTCTCCAGTTCCTCTTCGTCTATCGGGAACAACGGGCAATATTGGTATCTGAACGTATGTACAAACCGCCCGTCAAGCATTACATCAAAAACCAGTGTTTTCATAATTTGTTCACTTTTGTCCATAAACTAAACTCGGTATATAGATACTTCCATTTATCCCGGTAACGGTATTTGTCATTCGGGTATTGGCAACGGACACAATAATCCGTCTTATATAAAACCTCATAGATTGTACCCCTGTGTTCAAACAGTTCGTTCTCGTCAAGGGTTCCTACTTCTACCTTTTCCATTATCGTAAACAAAAAATTGTGTAAATAATAACAAATATGAAGTAGGATAATGTTATAATCACCCACTTCCAAAACTTATATTTATTCCTTTTTAAGCCATATATGAGTGTGGTCAATACAAGGGTGATAAGTATAAAGTATATTGCAAAGCTGATTCCGTAAAATGTGTTCATCTTTTCCTATGTGTTTTATGATTCTTGTTTCTTTTTCTACGTTTCGCAATCTGCTTTCTGACACACCTATCGTCCTTGATACGGCATTTCGTTTTAGGTGAATCAAATGAAATCATATCAAAACCTTCAACAACAGGCTCATTGTAATATAGAATAGACGTTTCTTCATTATAAATCTTATCCTTATCGGTTACTATAACAGCATCACAATCACTGTTTCTAGCTTCCTCAACAGAATCATAACGTTCAAGGGAATATCCTGTTTCCAAATTTTTGAATAGAAGGTATTCGGATGAATTTATCATTGAACCTACAACAGCAATCTTCTTAGTCATATTTTATTCTTTTTATAGTGTTTACAATACTTAGGAGTTTTTCCTAGCCATTATTCTTTTCTGTAAAGCCATGCAATACATAAACGGACAAATACATTGATAGTGAATACATTCACTACAATGTGTTCCTAAATTCATTACCTTTGCCATAACAATTACTCCTTTACTAGTTCTATCGTAGGGCATTCATAAGACCAAACACGTAAGCCCATCTCCGACACGGTTCCATCTTTCTTCACCTTGTTAAACAATGGTTCAATATTGTCAGAAAAATCAATCCTATAATCCTTGACATAGGCATATCGTTTTGATTCATTAGTAGTAATACAAACCTTGCTTCCGATAGGATACTTTATGTTGGATTTGATATACTCTTTTTTGAGTTTTACCATTTCATTATTCAATTCGTTTATCTTTGAATTGATAATTTCTTTCTTTGATTTAAATTCTTCTTTAGTCATATAAATATACACACATAATTAACATTTAGACAAAATCTGTAACACAATAAGCCATACAATGACAATCATCAATCGTCCAACATATTTCCACATATAGCCTTCATTATCATAGCAAAAACAATTCCAAAAAGCATAAATTCACTCCTTCCTAACATTATTGTTCACCCACCTCATTGCGCCCTTTAACGCATCAGATGTGGACTTATAAAACATATCTACAAAGATATTCATCCGTTCGCCTTTTATTATTCGGTACATGAAGTCTTTTTCTCCCGTGACCTCTATTGTACAGCCCTTATAATATGCCACGTATTTCTTTCTCATATGGCAAAGATATAGTTTATTGGTTTTCCAACAACTTTTTATTAACTTTTATTAAGCGTTTTTCCCAGTCGTTCAGATTGTCACCCGTCTTAATCTTCTCCATAACCGAAGCTATATCAAAAGATTTACATTTTTCATACAGATCACTCATTGTCGTTCCTTGTATGATAACTCCGTTCTTTTCCCCGGAAAAATATCCGTCAACACTCTCTATCACATCCCATTTCCGTCCTTCCAGGGTGTATTGTTTATTGTTCGTTCCCATTATATTTAGCTATTATATTATTCATTTCCTTGTTTTTGGCTTCGGTGAGCCCTAATTCGGATATGTTTTGAAGCGCAATCGCACATTGTTGGCTGATGTACGAGATTTCATTGGCATCAATATCACGGTTATCGTATATAAACGCTTTCCCTAGCTTGACGGCAAGACCTTGACACACATCCCCGGCAACTTTTTCGGCCGCTATAATGTTAAAACAAATAATTTGCTTAATACTTAGCTGATTGCTCGTTCCCATATCTTTTCGTTTTTAAGTTATTAATTAGTTCCAGGTAATAGTATCGCTCTGTTCGTTGTTCTCCATACCGGGCAATCCTATTTATCTTAATTCCCTAAATGACAGGCTTAACAAATCAGCCCAGTTCCTTGCGTATCTCTCTCATTTGTTCAAACGGTACGGTTACAATGTTTCCAGCAACTAACAAGTTGCGCAAAATGTTGTCTAATTCTTTGCGTTTCATATTATTGTATGTTTTTATAAAATTCACAATATAAACCGTATAGATCTATAATATCTGAGTCGGTTAGTATTCTTCTTATTACTCTAATCACTTTCATTACTCGTTCAAATATGATTTGGGAAGTAACGGGAAAACATTCAAAACTTCTTTAAAACTTATTTTCCCAAATACGGAAAAATAACGTTTATTCCGTATACACTTAATAGTTATGCAGCTCGGTACGTCTTTTCGGTTTAACGTATCGTAGTCGCTTGCGTGCTCTCTTACAAACTTAATCAATTCGGGCGTATCTCTGTACATTTTGATTATTTTTTGTGTCTTAGTGCCGTTATAATACGCTCGTTTAACCTGTTTTTCGGGTAACTTGTGCCCGTCATAGCTTTTCCAAAACTTGATATTTTCCTTGATAATATTCAATGTATCAATACTTCTGTGAGCCTTAAATGCTCCGATCCGAATACTTTCGTTTTCAAGGATAGGATATAATTCTTTTTCTATATTCTGTTTTTTCATTGTAATAATATTTATTTATTTCTATAATCCCCTGCATAATCGTGCCATATCCTATAATCGTTATTATATTCGGTTGCCTTACGTTTTATAGAACGATTATAAGTAGCTGAACCTTCAAGTATATAGCTTAATTCTCTCTTTAGAACCGCTCCAATTAGTGGATAAACGTCTAAATAATTGCTATCACATTTACTCAGGTCTATTACTTCGTTCTCTAGGGCACGTTCTAAAGCCTTATCCATTGCAGATATAACACTTTCTTTTATAAAATTGTACTTTTCGATAAATTCCTGTTTTTCCATAATACTATTCATTTAGATAATTCATTTAACACTTCATCAAGTTTTGGCAATACCCACGATTTCAGGTATAATTCCAGTCTTTCCCTAACATAGTTTGCCGTTCCTTCGTCAAACGTAGGGCAATCGCCTGGTACTATTGGTTTTTGAAAGCATACTACCTTATTATTATTTATTACATTGCTTACATTGGTAATTGCCTCCTGTAATTGTTCTTTTGCGTATTTCTTTTTCATAGGTAATTATAACGGTTTAATTGTTCATGAATAAATTGAATATGTGTTTTTTGCTCATTCAACGGCAAAGAATAAAATTCGCTTTCACTCACAATTTTACACTTATTGTCTTTGCAATATCTTTTAAAATCTTTTTCCGTGCCGTTCCCGAAACTGAATGCTTTTTTGATCTTTTCGTTGCACCAAACGGAGTAACCACCGTCTTGTATAGCGTCTTTAATTGAATTGTACGGGCGGCCTGTTAGGCCATGGCTGAAACTGTTAATAGTAAATTGTATCATAATTATATTGTTTTTGATTGATTAGTAGGTGAGTTCCGCTAATACGTCTACATTATATACGGGTAATTGTTTTGCGTATCTGGTACGTCCGTCTAGGGGTGTTTCCGTGATGGTTAGCTCTAGTAGTTCGTGTATCGGTGTATTCCAGATAGGTTTTTCTAGGGCTTCTATTTCCTTGTATCGTGGTGAATCTATATATATACCTTTTGGACCGTGGTAAAACTGTTTAAAAAACGGGTGATCTTTATGTCTGCATATCAAATGATAAGTTATATGATTATATGTTATATTCTTTACCGTTCTTCTTGCCGATTTACAAATATATTGGCTACCTGTTTTGCTGTTTTTTACTGTTACCTGTATCATAATGTTTTTGTTTTTATGGGTGATATGTCGGTATTGATTGAGATCTTTCAATAGAAGGCTTTATTTTGCCTTCTATTGGCGTTTTTGGATGGAGTATTGCACACCGTCAAGTATATATTTTGCGTGCTCTTTAGCCGCTTGCTGTTTTTCTTGTCTGGTGGGTGTTATTCCGTCATACTTGCACAATAGTTTGGCGGCCTCTCTGATTATAGTTTTCATTGTGCTGCAATTGGCAAGGCATTCCACTTGTGGTTGTATGCCCTTGTTTGCTTTTTTGATCACACAGTTTTGCAGCCATAATGTAATATTGTATATATAGCTTGTATTACGTATATACATTGCAAGCAAATTAGATATGTCGTTTCTTGTTTCCATAATGTTACGTTTTTAATTGTTATTGTTTTGTTTCTGTTTTTCAATATAATCAGTTACCCGTATTGATAGATACAGGCAACCTAATAGTATTAATGTTTCAATCATTGTTATTTACTTTTGATTTTTCCAAACTCTATAATCATTATCACTCTCAAAGCACATATAACCGCCAAAAACCTTGATAACATGTGCGGGGGTAAACGGGCAATTTTTAATTGCCCGTTTTCTTGTTTCCACTTGTGCAAAAAACGTTCTCATAATTTCTTTAATTTAAAGGTTATATTTTCAGGAAGTTTAGTTTTGTCAACTGTATTCACAAATTTGTCAAATTGTTCTTGTGTTACTTTTTCTTCGTAATCATTCCAATTAAACGCAAGTTCATTGCTATGATTGTAGTATATTGCGTTTTTAAGAGAAATTCCGGCGTCAAGAACGGCCAACATAACCAGCTTTTTGTTTTCCGCTTCTTGTATGGATTTTTCACAGTCTGCAATTATTTCATTGCGTTTTTTCTCGTATTCTTCACGTTTTTTCTGGTCTTTCCGTTCCTGTATGGCTTCACTAGTATAATACCCGTCCTTGATTCTGTTTTCAATTAGTGTACGCTCTTCATCCGTCAATCTTAATACAAAACGTTCGTTTTCGGGCTTATATGGGTTTTCCCATGTGTTACCCGTTAAGGCTTCTAATTGCTTTATAGCTTTTAAACTTTCTTGTTCCCAACGGTCTACGATTCCTAGGGTATATAGTAGGTATGTAAAGTACGCCTTATCCTCTGCACTATCACGTAATGTATTATATTCCGTTTCGGTGATACGTAGGTAGTTCATTGTCTTTTCCTTGTCACTGTTTTTAAGGTGGTAGAAGCCATTTTCAACGGGGTGCATAGGTTGCCCGTAATGATTGGACAAATGAAGGTTGACAAACGGTTTAAACTCCGGGAAATACTTCAAAATTTCTTCGTGGCAACAACTACTAGTACACAAAACGAAACGCCCGTTCCTACGTTTTTCGTAAATGTCGGCCGTGATACTCCAATCACATACACCATTTTTGCAACAGTCGCCCAAACTTATGCGCACGTTCATTTTGTAGGTTATTCCGTTCTCTATGTAAATTTTTGTCACATTGTAAGATAATTCATTTGTTTTCATAATCGTAATATTTTAATTGTTCGTTATTCGTTTAATTTACTGGAGATCTTTCGATACAGGGGCTTATTTACCCCTGTATGCGCGTTTTATTCTTCTTCTTCTTCTGTTTCCACTTCGTCCAGAGCCTCCGAAATTGCTTGACCTAACATATAACAACGTATTGTAACGTCGCACGCTTCCGCACCACGTTCCAAGTAACTCATATCACACCCGAATTCCGTTAACGCTTCCCCTAACAGATCCCAATTGTGACATAGGTATTCCTCAGCCGTCCACGCGTTAAATGTGTAAGTTCCTGATGCGTTCCCTGTTACGCTATCACATGTAAACAGTGTATCATTAAGATCCTGTTCCACTTCGTCCCTATTTTCGGAAGTTACTACTATATTGTTTTCGTTGATATAGTTCAAAACATCCTCTTTAACCGCTGCAAAATAATCGTATCTTTCCATAATTGTAATATTTAATTGTTAATTAATTTTCAATTGTCCATTGTATAGCATGCTGTGCAGCCTGTAAGGTAGGATATATAATACATTCGTATTCTGGAGTTTTCCACATACAAAAACCGTACTTTTTAAAACTTTCCTTAACGGGCTTTTCTAAAAATTTGGGCAAATTTTCCTTATTCGCTTCGTAGCTTGTAATTTGCCCGCCAATCGTTTCTACTGTATAAACTATCATAATATATAATGTTTTTAAATTGTACTCTGTATCTATACGGGCTTGTAACCGTTACCACTATCATGGCAGCTACATTACAATATGCGCGTATCGTATGTTTTTACGGCTTATATTAACTTATCCGTGCATAACAGACAAGTATTAAAGGCTTATGTATAGGATACACACGCACATACATTATATTATATTATTAGGAGGCTACTCACATATCGCACTAAAACATTATCGCCATTATCTAACATTCCGTGCTTCTGTATCGTGGCTAGCTACACCGCTGTTTATATTCCGCTTATTCCCTGGTTTGCGGCTCTGTACCACGCTCTCACCGTGGCAAGCTGTTTCAATACGTCAAGTATCGCTTTGTCTTTCCGATCATGTCCTATTGACTTCCGACACTGCAAACATACAGCGTTTTTGATTAGGTTGTATATTTCATTAACATTCATTATAAATTAAGCCCGTTTTTTCCAAAATCAATACTGTTTATATACATATTTTAAATTAATATTGCATAATATTAATAGATCCGACCATGCAAGACTAATATTAGTTTAATATTATGTTTAATTTCAAGATTTTTCAATGTTAATTTGTGTTAAATTTGTTTGTAAGTGTCTGAACGTGAGGGAATTACGAAATCTTCGTAGAAGTCATTTGTAAAGATATTTTATTTGTAAAGATTTCGAAATTCGATTGTCGTAGAAAAGAATTTATTTTTATTTACAAACGTTGATAAACGTGGTAGATAAACGTGTGTAATTACCTGTAAATCAGTGCCATACCCCCTTTTGTGGAGGTTTCGCGGTGGGTGTGTCGCTCCCGATAAATTTTTTTCTGAAAAATTTTTTTTCTCCAAATTTTGCTCGGATGGCTGATTTTGCGGTTTGGAGGTGTATTTTCGGTAGTTTTCAACAAAATCGGATAAATCTTTACATAAAAAGTTACGAAAATCGTAGGTTTTTTGGTGTGTTTCGTAGGTGTGGTTGCATTTTTTATGTCTTTTTTTGCAGTATAAGTTATTGGTTTACAGTATTCTTCGTTGATTTCGTCGTTTTGATATGTATCTATACTAAATTACGTATGCAGTTTTGGTGTCTGTATGTATGTGTGTTGTATATGTAATGTACGTGCATGTGTATTGTAATATAGTATGTATCGTGTACGTATATGTATATGTTGTATATATATATTACCTTTAACATTTAATATGCAAATTAATAGAGAGTAAATTTTCAAAGATTTACGATTCAATTTTTTTTGACAAGGATAAATAGCTTGTTTTCAGCCATTTAACCACTAATTTTTGCGAGTTTTTTGACAAGTGTTGAAAAACGAAGAGTTTACGAAGTCTACGAAAAATCAACGAATTTCGTAGGTTTTTTACGAATTTTTCCGAATCAATTAGTTGTATATGCAACTATCGGTGTTGAGATTTTTTATTTTATGTTAAATTAAGTCAATTTTACATTTCTTAACGTAGAAAATAACATGTAAATAAAAAATTATAGTTAAATCATTTTAACTAAAATGAGAAAAATTATGACAAAAATAAAAAATAACAACAATCAACATTTTTTACTTTTCCTGTTTAAAGCATACTGTTGGCGTGAAAGTAAAAAATCTTGTGTAAAAGAAGATAAACTATCTTTCTTGACACGTATTTGTTAACCACGTAAACATTTGCAGTTAATTAATTTAACTAATTGTTTTCGTATTGTTTTTTGCGCTATATTTGCAGGTGAAATCATATAAAATGTGTGTGTAAAATATGGAAGAAGAAATAGAGATTAAACTTAGGTTGCCCGAATCAAGGCGTGTCGTATGCCTGTCAGATGCAATGCCCGACAGGGAGCGTTGGTACAAGGGGATGAGGGTTCAGACGTGGCTGTTCGGGTGGGTTACGCTCGTCAACGTTGCGGACAGGCAGTGTTTCCTCAAACTTGACGAGCCGTTGAAGGACGGTACTAGGACGGTTCTTGTGTCGGAAGCGTCATTTATCAGGCGCGTGCCCGTACCTTTAACTGCAAAGTCTATGGCTGCACAGGTAGCTGGTGTCAGCGTGGAGGGTGAGGTGCTGGAGTACGAGAGGAAGATGAAGGGAAAATGGGAGAAGGAGAGGAAGCGTGTAGCCGAGATATGTGCAAGGTACGGGTATGTGCTTCCTTCCGAGTGGAAACGGTCGTTGCGCAAGTTCGCTTCGTGGTGCGAGGACCAGGTAAGACAGTACGGGCATATCGTGGATGCAGACTACCTTATGAGCCATGATACGTCCGTTGTTGGCGGAAGGAGCGTGGATGATCTAAGGTTTGTGCCCGATGTGGATATGGTGGATGGGACCGGGGCGAACGGGAAGCCTTCTGCCGCTCGCGTTTCACGGTGTGCGCTCATGCCGGGAAGCATCGTAACTGCCATACGTAACGCAGGGAACGAGATGGACAAGTCGGTGTCGTTGTGGCGGAACAGCTACTTCGTGAAGATGAGGCGTTTCGGGTACACGTTCAATACCTGCTGTGACGGGGCAAAGACACGTGACGATGCGTTTACATGGTTCAAGGACATTACCATACAGTACATGGCTGACCTTATAGAGTATTACGGGATAAGACGTGATTCCATCGTGTGCAGGAAACTGGAGCACATCGCGGACGTGTACTCTTCCCTTGACGATATGGACGCACGCCCTGACATATCAACGGACGATTATGACCTGTATCCCGTTGTAATGTTCGGGAAGGTTGTGGACCGGGAGAAATCGGTAGAATCGGTAGAGAAAGGAGGGGAAAATGACTGTCGCTGAATCTGCAAAGGCTTCTTATGAATACATCCTTGATTCCGTTATGGGCAAGCTGGCGGACAAGGGAGGTGGTCGCGGTTTCCGTAAAGCCAGGGATGAAGGCGAGTGGAAACGTTCCATATCCGCTATGGTTGAGATGGACATAGCCGATGCGTGCAGGGAGTGTAATTTCAGACGGCACAGGAGCGGTTCCATCATGGCTTTTGACGGTAAGATATTCGTTCCCATGATGAAGGAGGATCTGATGCGCCTGTGCATGGACTTGTGCCGGATAAACGGTCTTAGCGAACTGTATATGACCGATACGAGCGAGCGTTTCTACCGTACCATCGTGAAGAACGTGACGCATGAGATATTTAATCCGAAGCGTAACTTCATCACGTTTGATAATTGTGTCCTTGACACGGAAACGATGGAAACGTTCGATTTCTCGCCCATGATAGAATCGTGCATACGTATCAATATCAATTATGACCCGTTGGCGCGCAGCCCGTTGTGGGAGAAGTTCCTGGACGATGTGATTCCTGTGAAGGACACACAGGATGCCTTGCAGGAGTTTGTGGGGTGTGCCTTTGTTGACAGGAAGAAGATCAAGATGGAGAAGATGTGTTACCTTCTCGGTTGTGGTAGTAACGGTAAGTCGGTGTTCTTTGACGCTGTTGTCAATGCCCTAGGGAAAGACAATGTGTCGTATATGGAGATGGCTGACCTGTCGGGTGACAAGTCTACGTGCGAGTACAATATAGCTATGATAAACGGGAAGCTGCTCAACTATGCTTCCGAGATGGGAGGGAAGGATGTGAGCGGTGGAAAATACAAGAAGTTCATTTCTGGTGAGCCTACTATGGCGCGTCTTCCGTTCGGTGAGCCTTTCCTTGCCGACATGATGCCGCCTTTCATGGCCAACCTTAACAAGATGCCTTCCGTTTCGGACCAGACTTATGGTCACTTCAGACGCTCTCTTGTCATTCCGTTCTATCGTGTGTTTAAGGAATCGGAACAGGACAGATCTCTTCCGTTGAAGCTGTCAAAGGAATCGGCAGCCATTATCAACTGGATAATAGAGGGTGCAAGACGGTTTGTTAAGAACAAGGGTGAGTTTACGAAAAGTTATACGATAGAATCCGTTACGGAGAATGCAAGACGTGATTCCAATAGTGTCCTGTCATATCTTTACGATTCGGGGTATGATGCTGATGGGGGAATTGAACTTGAGGCTATCCGTGACCGTGACCTGTATGTGAAATACAGTGCATATTGTATTGACTGTGGCGTTAGGCCTTACAGCAAGAGAAAGATGGTTGACATGATACGCCAGGAAGGCTATTCCGTCACTTCCGCGTGGGATGAGAACAGGAACAGGATGTTCCAGATTGTCCTAAGACGGAAGTACAATCCTGACGAATATCTTCTCCAACAGGCTGATGATATAATGAAGGAGGATTTGCCGTTCTAATGGTGGTTTGTTTATGGATATCATGAATAGAGGAAGTATAAAAAGTGAATTGTATGCTTGGTTGTCTAGTATGACTATGAAGTATAATTGGCTTCAAGTGAAATTGGAGTACAAAGAAGATCGTGGAGTATTTTTAGTGTCATTTTCTCCCGTGAGCCAAATTGAGCTTTCCGAAGAGTTTAACCGTGAAGCAATGCAGTTTGCAGACGAGATGAACGCTATTTATGGCAACGAAGCACCTCTATTCACCGATGAGGAAGCACTCTTTAAGCTATCAGATAATGTGCGGATTTAATATTGTTTAACTGTTATTATTTTTGCCATATTACTTTAATATGTATTTTTGCTGAAAAGTTTTATTGTATATGGATAATAAAGAGATTGTTTTATTTGATAGAAGTATTCGTGTTACTTCTGATTGGTATGTATGTGTGTCTGATACCCAGTGTGCGATAAATGAAGCTCGTAACAGGACTGGTTTGAAAAGGTATAATTTCAGCCAGTGGTTAAAGACGCTTTACGTAAGTGACATGGTTTCCAGTATTAATGAGAGCGGCAAGGATGCTTTCAAGGTTGAGTTTGACAATAATTCGGGTAAGATAGAGCAGTATTGTCATTTTGGTGTGTTTGTTAATATGATTTTGTCGGCAAGTCCTGTTAGTGGTGTGCTTGACAATGAGGATTGGTTTAATGATTACGTTTGTGATGTATATTCCATTGACGGTCATGTTTATGAACACGCCAAGATACTTGCTGTTGGCGGTTTGTGGCGTTATACGACAAAGAATGCCAGGTTCAGTGATGATATCCGTATGATGGATGATATCATGTATTCCGTTCCCGATGGTGACAAGGATGCCGTGTATAGCCTGTTCTTTGATTTGCTAGGTACGTTTTATTACAATTGGGAGTTTGCGTTGCGTTATGCAAAGAAACTTCTTTTAGGGGATGTGGAGGAATGATTATGAGGTGTTTTGTTCGTTTTGTCATGTTTCTCATATACGTTGACATTTTATTTGTTCTTCTTGTGTTTATGGTTCCTGCCGAAATGGTGTACCGATGGACGAGTGGACGTAAGCCTGGAGGATATGTTTCATGCCTTTCTGATTTTCTAGGATATCCTGACGGTTATCGTTATACGTTGAAGGATTTCTTTATGGATTTGAAACAGGGATGGCGTAATTTTAAGTAATATGGGTTCTATTGATTATGAATATATATTTGCCAATCTTGATACCGTGCTTGGGCTTCCTTTAAGGCGTAGGGGTAAGCGGTGGACGTTGCCTGCCAGGATAAATCTGGAGAGCCATAGCAGGAAAGACAAGCTGGTTTTCTATATGAACAAGTCGGGCAGTATCACCGTTACCGAGCAGGGAGGTGATTCTGTCAACCTATTTGATTTTCTCGTGTCTTATCTTCCCGGTTGCAGTAGTGCTTCTGATGCTTTTAGGATTCTGTCAAGCCCGGAAGGTTGCAGGATGAGTTTGAAGGATTTCTACGAGAGGGAGTATGATTCGGGTAGACAGGAATCAAAGTTTGTTGATGTGAAGTATGTTGACAGGCTTAGCGATGCCGGGCATTGGAAGGGTAATAACCTGTATGAGTACCTTTCAGGCGTTTTCGGCGTTGATTCCGTGAATGATGTGTTTTCAAGGTACAAGGTAGGATGTCTTGGAAGGGAATCCGCTGTGTTCTGGTATTCCGACAAGGATGGTAACGTGTGTCATGACAACAGGATAAGATATGGGGTGAACGGTCACAGGAAGAAGGAAACCCATGCTTTCAGGAAGTTTACTACGGGCGAGGGGTTTACCTATCGCGGTTATTTTAAGCCGTTTTTAGGGGAGTATTGCAGCGATGCGATAACTTGTATGGTTGAATCGGAGAAAACTGCCATAATAGCTTCTATGGCTTTTGGTAACGGTTTTATATGGACAGCTTGTGGCGGAATGAACCAGCTTGGAAATAAATTGCCAAAAAATGTTATTTTATTCCCCGACTTTGATAATAAAGCTATATCTTTGTGGGGTGACAAAGGACGTGTGGCGAGATGGTGGGAGTTCCCTAGCCTGTCTTTAGGATTGAAGCATAACGATGATATCGGAGATGCTGTTATTAATAATTTGAATAGTATTAATGTTAAACAATTTAGAGAATGGATATTCAAGTAGGAATTGATTTTAAGGAAAATCTTCTTTCCTTGCGTAATTATATCTCTTTGGGATTTCGTTGTGACGATATTGATTTTAAGAACGCGGTTATTGCTTCCATTGACAGAATGATGGAAGAAGTATTGGATGAGCATGATGTGAATTTCTTTGACGCATTGCAGAATGTGATTGACAACCTTGATGAGATTAATACGGTAAAGGATGTTCACGATATTTGCTGTGAATTTTACCATGTGATGGATGAGAATGAGCGTGTCATGCACCGTGAGTTCTTTGAAAGGCTGAAAAAATATCGCGAAAGCAAGATTGAACGTATTGTTCCTTTGAAGGAAAAAGACTGCATTGTCATGGGTAATAAGTATGTTGAATTAGGTAGCGGCAAAGAGTGTGTCGTTGACAGTGTTATCCACATGCTTAGTGAGAATGACCGAATGATTAAAGATGCTGTTTTATATGTAGACCATCTTGGTCAGCGAATAGCGTGCTCTATTGATGAGTTTAGGAAAAAGTTTGGGGTGAGGAAATAAGGCATGTTATGGCTAATAAAGGAGAAATAAGGATTGACGGTAAGGTGATGGGAAAGGATTACGGCAGGTATTTCTATTCTCCGCGTGGTAATATGTGGGCTGTCACCTTGTGTACGTATGACTGTGATGATGGTCGTATGTTTGAAAAAATAGAGTTGTATAGAACTAAGGATGAGGCTAGGGAGGCTGCATTCAGATTAAATACGGAGGAACACAATGGGTAATACTAATTCAAGTGTAATAAAACTGCCTAACGGGTATATCTTGAATAAGATTGACGATTGTACTTACGAGTTGGTAAAGATTGACAATTTCAAGAAAGGAGATTTCCTGTTTGCTAAAAGCAGAACAGGAGATTTAATAGATTATGTATTTATTAATACTGGTGGTTTGAAAGCTAATTTCTTATATAAGGACAAGAATGTTCTTATCTGTAATTTAGAGTTTAACTTTTCTAACAACTATGATATCTCAAAGGCTACTCTCGAACAGATTGCTGCCATGAGAAGGCTTTTATCCGAGAATAATTTTACTATTGTTGATGGTGAAGTAATTCCCATTACCGATCCTGTTGTCGGATTTGTTATTGTTAATGATGTGATTTATCCTGCAAGCAAGATTTACAGAAGCAGGGAATGCGCTATGTATGATTTAAAGAGAAAAGGAAATAAAAAATGAATCAAGTAAAATTTGTAAAATTAAGACGGGATGCAGTTCTTCCCGAAAAAAAAACTGATGGTGCTGCCGGGTATGATTTGTATGTTCCTGACAACACGTTGATAAGAAAAGGTCGTAATCTGATTAAACTTGGTATAGCCATTCAGATGCCATCAAATATGAAGGCTATTATCAAGCCGCGGAGTGGATTTTCCCTGAAAGGTATTATTGGCGTTGACGAGAAGTATCATGACGCTGATGTGTTGGATGGTGTTATTGATTGTGATTATACAGGTTGTATCGGTGTTATAGTGAAGAGTTTTGAGAAAGAGCCTTTCTATATTGCTGCCAAGGAGCGAATTGCTCAGCTTCTTTTCAGTAATTATATTGAGGTTGAATTTGTTGAGGTTGAAAGCCTTGATTCAACGGATAGGGGCGATGGAGGTTTTGGTTCTACAAACAATGCAGGTAAGTAAGTATGAAAACAAAAAAGATAAACAAGATTTACGACAAGGGTTATGATAGTGTACTGAACAAGTATTTTATCTTAGCTATGTTTGTTGAGTTTGGTGAAACGAAGTATGATCGTATTTTCTTTTCTGATAAGAAGGATGCGGATAACATAAAAGTTGGTGATTTGTTATGATTGGAGTTAAGTTGAACAGTAGGGTAAAAATTATAAACCGTGATAAATACATTTCACTTCATGGTGAAGATTCTGTAAGCAAGTCAAATGTGTTCGGTAAATTTGTCACTGTTAAATACTATTTTGAGAATGGTGAAAAGTTTCTTTGTGCGGATGACCAGGGTAAAGAGTATATTCTTTTCTCGGATTGTATTGCTTATGTTGATCATGTTAAAGAGAGAAGTATTCTTGATGAGGCAAAGGATATCCGCAGCAACAGTAGGCAGTCTGACTATGGTGATGCTGTAGTCAATTTTGAAAACATTTCCAAGATGGCTTCTTTGATTACTGGAAAGGAATTATCTCCTTATGACTGTGTTGCTGTACAGATAGCTGTAAAGCTATGCAGACAGGGATTCCATAAAAAGCGTGACAATATGGTTGATTTGGCTGGTTACGCTGATATAATGCAATTGATAGTGGACAAGGAGAATGTGAAAAATGGGGAAAAAGGCTGACAACGCATTGATTTTTAGGAGAGTTCTAGCGGCAAGCGGACTCTCCGATACTGATGTTAACAGGAAAAGCAGAAAACATGATATTGTTATGAACCGTGCTCTTGTGTGCTGTGTCATGCGTGACATGGGTTTAAGTATGTCTGAAATTTCTGATTTTATATGTATTGACAGGAGTAGCATATACAATCTTTTAAAATATTCTTCTGAACTTGACGAGAGGGTAAGGGAGATAAAATCTAGGATAAAGGAGGAAAGGTAATGGGTTTGAATAAAGGATGGGGTAAACTTCCCCTTAGTAACAATCTTCTTGTTGACGATGAAAAACAGAAGAAGATTGATATAGCAAAGCATATTGATGATGCGAATGAGATGGAGTTATGGGCTGCGTCCGCTTATGTCATAGATACCAATCCTGTCTTGTTTTACAAGGCTACGCACGTTGTTGACGAGGGTATGTCAGAGCGTTCTTTGCTTATGAAAGCCAAGCAATGGGTTAATTCTCCAAGGATAACCCAGATTGTCAATTATGCCAAATCTTCCATGCTTGCTTCCGATTATGTGACACCATCCATGAGGCGTGTATTGGAAGGTGAGAATAAGGAAAAGACAAAGACTTTGATAAACAAGGATAACCTTGAATTTGAAGATGCGATAAGCCTTATAGAAAGTTTCCTAAAGCGTTCTGATATAGATACTGCTGATTTTAAGGATGTGAAAGGTGCACTTGATATGCTTGCAAAGTTCAAAGGTTGGCTTTCTGATGATGATGCTGGTGAAGATTTCTACGACAAGACCACCATAGCGTTTTTCCCATACGATTGCGACAAGTGTGTCCGTGCCAAGGCAGGGTTATGCAACAAGTGTGTATATCATCGTGAATCAACAGGCGATCTTAGTGATGATGAACGTAAATGGATAAAGGAAAACGATACATGGAAAGGATAGTCTATGTCGGTAAGGAAAGCCACTAATTTGACGGTAAGGAATAAAGAAAGGGAAAGGCGTGTAAGGGAAATAGAGGAAGAGGGAGTATTTGATTATTACCATAAATTTACTCCTGTCCAGTTGTACAGGTACCTTTCGCCTCTATGTAGTATTGATGCGTTACGGGTATTACGTTTGTGCGTATTATCCGCACAGAGAGGAGATAATATGATAACGTTGAAGTTTATAAGGAGGCAACTGAAATATAAACCTAGGCGTTCTGTTTTTGATTCATTGATAAATGCCGGATTGATAATAGAACCAGTTCCTAATGTTTTTTCCTGTACGGTGAAGGTGAATGAGTATTCTCATATATTGAGCATGATGCGTATTGATGATAATGCTCCCGATGTTGTAGATGTGGATGATTTAAATTGTTACAAAGTTGTAGCAGAGGATAATATTAGTTACCGTGTTGTTAGCAAACGGGGTAGTGTTATAAAGAGTTTCACTGAAAAGAGTGAAGCAAGCAATTATCTTGACGAACTGTATTTTCCTAAAGGTGAAGATGGTGACGTGGAAGCATTGTCAAAAGAGGAAGAGGAAGAATTAACTGTGTAATTAACAATTTTTATTATTGTTTTCTGTATTAGTTTATTTTTTAATATTACTTTTGTCGCATGAGATATTGCTATGATAAAGAACGGTATGATTATCTTGTCAACGAGATTTTAAAATGTGGCAAGATACTTAAAGAGAACACCACTAACGGTAAGGAAGTTAGCTGGAAAGTTTTCTGGATAAGGGTGGACGCTCACAAAAGAAGGCTGTCCGCAATGAGGGAATTGGACAAAATTAAAGAATATAAGTATAAAAAATAAAAAAAATGGATTTAGTATTAAATTGTAAAGTAAAGAAAGTAGGTCAGTTACAGACTGGTACAAGTAAGGCAGGTAATCCTTGGCAGAAGAGAAATTTTCTCGTTGAAGAAATTGGTTCTACATATACCAAAGAGGTGTATTTTTATGTAATGGGCAACCTGTGTGATCTTCAATTGAAAGAGGGTGATACCATTACTGCCCATCTTGAAATCAGAGCAAGAGAATACCAGGGTAAATATTACAATGAAGTTGGGTGCTTTAAGATAGATATGCCGCAACCAGCACAAGCACCATCACCTGCACCTGTTCAGCCTGAAAGACGGGATGATTTGCCATTTTAGTATTGCAATGCTATCAGAAATGTGTGGTTTTTGCTTATATTGATTAAATTCTTGTTTTTGTTTGCGTATGGAGGTTTATCTTTTTTGCCATATTTCGGGTTTTCCTCCATCCGATTTTATTAGTAGTGGCATTAAGGAACAAATTTACACTATTATATAGTAGTACATAATACTGGCTAATATGCAATTAGTTTATAAATTCGACATCAACCATTCTGACAGGCTTTGCGCTATCTGCCGTGTTACGAATAACCTGTACAACCAGGCGTTGTATATTGTCCGTAACGAGTTGAAGGATAACGACAGGTGGCTGTTCTATCCCGACTTGGACAGGATAATGAAAAATGTCACCAACCTTGAAGGTACGATAAATTACAGGCTTGTGAAATCACACGTAGCCCAACAGACATTGCGCGTGCTTGACAAGGCAATGAAGGGATATGTCAAGGCTGTAAAGGATTGGTCTAAGAATCCGGGGAAGTATAACGGTAAGCCCGAACTGCCATGTTATCACAAACGTGGTGGGATGAGCAATGCTATATATACCAACCAGTCGTGCAGGATACATGACGGGTATATAATACTTGACCGTGACTTGAAAATACCCGTTCCGCAATGGGAGAAGTACAAGGACAGAATCGAACGGTTCAAACAGGTTAGGATAATTCCAAAACGTACATACATGACCGTGGAGGTTGTATATGATTGCGTCTGTTCGGATAATGTCGGTACGGGTATGGCTTCGATAGACTTGGGTGTGAACAACCTTGCCACATTGGTTTGCGGATGCAATGCGCTGCTGTTTTCAGGCAAGGTTGTCAAGTCATACAACAGATGGTTTAACAAAACATTATCCATGCTGCAATCCATAAAGGACAGGCAGGGGATAGAGAAACTGACAAACAGAATGAGAAAGATGTATGATAAACGTGAACGGTTTATGAATGATGCGATGCACAAGACAAGCAGGCGTATCGTTGATTATCTTGTATCACACCATATAGGCACTCTTGCTGTAGGCTACAACAAAGGATGGAAGCAATCCGTCAATATGGGCGGAGTAAACAATCAGAAGTTTACATTCATCCCTTTTGCGAGGTTGAGAAGCTGCCTTAGATACAAGTGTGAACTTGCAGGTATCAGCTATGTCGAACATGAGGAAAGTTACACTAGCAAATGTGATGCTCTAGCTATGGAGGATATATGCAAGCATGATATCTATCTCGGTAAGCGTGTCAAGCGAGGGTTGTTCAAGTCGGCAGTTGGAAAGGTTATCAATGCCGATGTGAACGGTGCGCTTAATATCGGTAGAAAAGTATTCGGTGATTCATTTGTGATAGCCGATAGTGGGCGTTGGTATCGCCCCGAACGAATTAACGTTTTAAAATGTGTGTAAAAATTAACATTAATGCCATGAGCCGTTTTGATGTATGTGAGTTCTTCAAAATTCCTTCATACAAAATTGATGAAGATGGAACTATACATAAAAGAACTTTTGCAGACAAGGAGATGGATAAGGCTTCAAACAGTGTGATGATTGATGATGTTCGTTCTGCTATTATTCATGTTAACAGGAAGATTCATTCTTTGGTTGACTACATAAAAAGCATTGACGAGGATAAATTTGATGATAGCGTTGTGACAAAGATAGAAAGGGATGTATTTGAAATACTTATGGATGGGGTTGTATCATGACAAATATGAAAAAATCAACAATAAATCTTATGCAAGAATTTATTCGTGAAGCAACTCCCGAATTAATATTAAATGATTGTATAAATTTTGGAATAGAATTAGATAATATAACTAGTGCTACTCCAAAGAAAGTAAAGGAATATATTGATATGAAAAAGTACATTGGAACAAAACAGATTGAAGCAGAACCTATGACAAGAGGTGATGCGTGGGGAAAACATCTTCTTAGAGAAAAACCGTCAACGGAAAATTTCGATGATGAGGGTTATCATGTCCGCTATGAAGATGGGTATGAAAGCTGGAGTCCTAAAGATGTGTTTGAAAAGGCGTATAATATTGCCGAAACACCAGTTGACCGTATGCAGATAGAAGCCGAAGAAGTCAATGGAAGATATGTAAAGTTAGCCGCTTTCATAGATTCAGGGAAAATGGATGAAGTCGTTAATGATATGTACAACAAGTGTTTACTAGAAATGCAGTGTTGTACAATGTTCGACTATATACGGCTTCTTGATACTCGCATACAGCGTATGCAAGGTTCTGATAGCGCAGAAGTGCGGAAGATGAACTTTGGTATGGCGATCAAGGCTCTTAAATACGGTTATGCTGTCCGTAGAAACGGCTGGAATGATAAGGGCCTATGGGTTATCAAACAGGTACCGGCACACATTGATAGCGACATTATTCCAAAGATGCAATCTCTTCCGCAATCAGCAAAAGACCTTATTCTGAAAGGTAAAGGATTCATTGACTATACAAGCCAGTGTCTTATTTACAATGAGAACACTGGGCGTGCTGATTCATGGGTTCCGTCTATTAGCGATGTGTTTGCCGATGATTGGGAGATTGTTGATTAATACCTAATTTTATTTAAGGCTTAATTCACAAAAAGAATAACTCATAATATATATAAATTTAGGCCTTAATTATTATCTTTGTGGTGATTTTGGCACCGTCGAAGATCCTTAAAGCAATATTTGTCTTATGGACTGTTGCCTGGATCTTAATTCTTTTCATAATTTAAAAGGGGTAGGGGTGGTATAGTCCTTTTCATTTATGCTATAACCACCCCTTATTTATTAGGAATGTATAGTCAGTTAAACACTAGATATATGAAAAATTTGTTCAAAATGTACAGAGAATGGAGAAATAGAAAGTTTGTGGAAAAGATAAACAAGGTCTATTTCAAACAAGATAATTACGGCAATCTTTTTATGGAAGGAAGCCTGTATGTTTATGGTAAAAACAATGGTGTAATTTCATATTGTCCGGATAAGTCATTTAATGAGGTTAAAAAGTCTATATCTGACTTGTCATGAGAAAAAAAGAACTTCTTAAAAAGTTGAGAGAGTATCAATCTTGGCGGAAAGGTGCTGACACTCCCATGATGCCGCCATCCGAAGTCACAAGGATTATTGATTCCGCAATAACGGTGATAGAAAAGTCTGATACAAGCAAGGCGAATGCTGTGCTGTTTAAAAAAGAAGTTATAGACAAACTTCACATTACTGTTGGTGCTATGATTTTGGACGGGTATGACGAGTTTGATTCCTGTGTGAAATATGTTAATGATTTAATACGTGAGTTAGATGAAGATTAATTTGTTTGTAAATGGAAATTTGGTGTGCGACCGAAGCGAAGCGAGGGAGCACAGGGGCAGTCTAGCTGCACAGGGGCAGTCGAAGTTATAACACTATGTGGTGAGGAACTTCCTAGTGATTATGACATTTCTGATGCTGTTATAATTGATGGCGATATTCATTGTCGTAGTATCAGTTGTAATGGCATTGTTGTTTGTAAAGGTTCTTATACCGTTATAGAGGAAGGGGGTAATTATGGGTCACTCTAACGGTAAAATTACTGCACCTGTCGGATTGGATAGTGATATATATCCTACTCTAGGTATCGGTCCCACTAGTGATGGTTATGATTTGGGATATGCGTGTGCAAATACGCATGGGAGAATAAACAGATATTCATATATCAAACCAATTGATAGATCTGATTTAGGCGTTGTGCAGTTTAACGATTCTACATATACTGCGTTTACAAAAATGATAATATATACAATAGGAAATTCTGTTCCATCTAGCACTATCGCAGAGTATAAATCTCCCAAAAGCGCATATCGTATTACTGATTTTGATGGGTATAATCATGTAGAATATCCTGTAAAACTTAATATAAACATTCTTCCATCAAATATATTAGATTATGATACGTATAGTCAAACTGTAAAACTTGATTTAAATGGAAGTTCTAGAAATCTTTTATCACTACTTATAAATGATACTGTTTCTAGTTCAATAAAATCATGGAGATGTGCTATTTTAATTATTGCAGAGAAGAATGGTAATAGAAGATTTTTTTTAGGAGAAAGAGGAACTTCTGATAGTCTAAGATTAGGTTTTTCTCCAAACAATTCAAACATTTATTCTGCTTTTAAAAGTATGGATATAGGCACTTGGTCTTGTACCATAATGGCTGTAGCAGTACATGGAAGTCACCCTGACAGTAATAATGAAGCACATGAGATTTCATCATCTACAGGATATAAATTTCCTATTATTCCAGAGTGTTTTGGATATAAGACAAAAATAACAGGTGTGAAAATAACTACTCCTAAAAAGAGATTTTTCTATAAAGTTATTTTTATAGATAATTCAGGTAGGGGAACATACATACCTTATGACATACGTGTGCAAATGGTTGTACAAGATAATAATAATAAAACTTTATTTAATCCTGGTATTAAGACGTGGGGTGATATAGAACGTGATTCTATTTCTGTTTCTGGAAGAGAATACATTTACGAAGAAAATTATACAATAGATGATGGAAGTGGTAGATTAACAGGGTTAAAATGTTTTATGACAATACCTGATTATGAAGAAGAACCAGGCATTTGGGAAACTCCAAATTTAAGCGGAAGTAATTATTCTAGATACATATATAATCAAGGTTTACATACCACAGAATTGGAATGGGATTTATCTAGTAAAGAAGTTAATGAGTTTAGAGTTTCTTTAGCATATAGAGATTCTTCCCAATAACACATATTGATATGTCTATAACAAATTTCTTATTCAGTAAACACCGGATATAATATACACAAACAATGGGCATGGAACGGCAGCTTAGGTCTGTCTGTGTGTATTCTGTATTGCTCATCAATGCAGAACTGGCATGGGTTTTTAGACGTTACTGCTGTCCTCCATCCCTTGAAATTTGGAATGTTTTTCCATGAGTTGTAATTTGCTTCATTGAAAATACCTAGAATCATCTGTTGTTCTATAACATACAACTGGCTTATACCGTTTGTAGCATATCCTCTACCGTAGTGTTTCTGTTTGCTTGGCGGAATAAATGATACGTTATATGGTGATGATATGTTATTCCATATCTTCTTTTGAACCTCATCCGTTATTTTTTCTATATTGTTCGTTTTTATGGAAAGTAATGTATTGGCAAGATATACTTCAACAACAGCGCGGAATCTGTTTGTATTTGTGTTTATTCTCTGCTTTGTCGTTTCTCCACCGTATGTCCTTTCCATATATTCCTTAATGCCGTTGTCCGTCATTGAAATATACTCCCATCCAAGATCATCGTTTAGTTCGAGTGACAGTTTATTGCTTTCCAGTACATATTGGTATATGTCGTTATATATATCCTCGCGGAACTTTTTGGTCAGTTCCAGCACTTTTTCTTTTTGGCTATCCGGGAGTTTTGATATTGACTTGAACGATTTAGCCCCTGCCAAAAGGAATACGGCTAGAAGGTCTTTAGAAAACTTCTCCGCGCGCTCTTTGGTTGACGATTTTATACCGTTGGCAAGTCTTTTTACCTGGAAGTAATAGTCTGCAATCTTAGATATTTCTTCTTTGTTGATCATTGGCTTCTACTCTTTCTGTTATACCGTTTGCTACCATATTTATCATCAAACTCTTGAAATCGCTTTGACTGTACACCTTTTGCCCAATTGATGCTAGAGTTTGAAATATGACAATTTGATTCTCATACAAAACCTTTTGGTTCTGTATGATAGCGTCAAGTTTGGATAATATTTCTCTTTCGTTGTCCATAGTGCAAAGGTATGTATTAGACTTTAATTTACCATACAAATTAATATAAATCAGAAACCTAGTATTGGATTTTTCCCTCCATTGTTTCTTCTTATAGCTTCTCCTGCTTCTTTTATCTCCTTTTTCTTCTTGATTATACATTCTTTTTCTTCAAGCGTAAAATTCATAGATATACATTTACGCATATAATTACGAAATTGTTCTATTTCATTGGGTGTCATTGTACAAATCATATATTATGTGTTTATGTATGATGTAACAAAAAAGGCAACAGTGAAGATTCACATCTGCCTGCTGCCAAAGTAAAAACATCGTAATGGTTCATTTAGATAGTGCAAAGTAACAAAAATATGTTTTACATATATATAACCAAGCTAAATTTTTAATTAATGTTAACATATTAGTTCACGTTTGCATATAAAAAAGCAAGAGAACAGATTGAGCCTTTCTCTTGCCTAAATGAATAAATTTAAAAAAAAAGCAGTTATTTTTTTTGCGAACTCTAACTATTTAAGCTATATCCATTAACGGATGCTTTATGATAATGCAAAGGTAAATATAATATTTGGTATTTACAACTGTTTTATGCGACAAAAATTGGGTTTTCAACTTTAATTTAGGTTTATATAATATTGTTTCATTAGGTCTAATTGTATTTCTTTTTGGCATTTTTTAAACTCTGGTATATTTCCTCTTGTTTTCTTCCAAGGATCTTCTCTTTTTACCAATAATTCAAGGTGCCCATCAGTGCATTTATTGTATATTCCAACAACTTCGTTCAGTAATTGTTCTGTTTTACTTTTCAGTTTAATGTTTTCACAATATTTTACTTTTATGTTTTGGAAAAAATCTATGTTATTAAATCTGTTGAATTGGGATGGTACAACAGGGCCGTGCGCCCATGCTTCAATTCTTTCATCAAATAAAACCTCATTGAAAATTGTATAATGCCACGCTTGGCAATAATATAACAATTTTTGTAATTTTGAATGTGTTATATTGCCATGTGTTTGATGTATTATCCAATCTGCTATTTGTCTTGATTTATACATTTTTGTATATGCTTTATAAAATGTTTTATTATGTGTGCAAATGTACGTGTTTATTTTGTAACTTTGTAAAACTAAATACATTTTAATTATGGAACTATTAGTAGAAAGAAAATGGTGTAAGCCTGATTATACTATAGGGCGTTTGTATATTGATGGTGAGTTTTTCAGTAATACGCTTGAAGATCGTGTTGTTGACGTGAATAAGAACGGAGTGTTTGATGGAAACGAGAAGAAAGTTTATGCTGAATCTGCTATCCCTTACGGTAGATACCAGGTTATATACAACTGGTCCCCAAAATTCGGGCGTAATATGCCAAGGCTGTTGAATGTTCCTCATTTTGAGGGTATTCTTTTTCACGCTGGGAATACAGCAAAGGATTCTGCCGGGTGTATCCTTGTTGGTAACAATACATCAAAAGGCAGACTTACCGAATCACGCTATACTTCTGACAAGTTGAACAAATTGATTGACGATGCGATAAAGCGTGGCGAACAGGTTTGGGTTACGATTAAATAGTGTGTATATTTCATCGACTATGTGTTGAAGGAGTTATGGGAGCGATGTTATTATCGCTCCTTGTTTTTTAGTAATAATAGATTATGTACAGTGCTATACTATTCTCGCCAATTTTCCATCGGACGGTTTTCCGCCAAACAGGTGATTGATGTATGCAAGACCTTTTTGTGTGCATAGAACAACCATCACGACAAAACCTGGGTGATTCTCTCTTGGAATAGGTTTTTCTTTCATCTCGAAATACCCAGCATCAATATACTTCTGTTTTGGTTCGTTCCTGTTAGCAAAGAATACTCCTGCTTCACGAAGTTTTTTGAACAAAGAGTTTCTCCCAAAAGGCAAGCCAAGTATCTTTGCCGCCTGTCCTATATCGCACTTGCCTTCCATTGCAAAGGCTTTGTCGGCGAAGTCGGCTTTCGGCTGGAGTTTCTCTATCTGTTTTTGCTGCTTTTCATTCTCCAAAGCCAAGCGTTCTTTCTCTTCTTCGGCTTGTATTACCATTAGTGCAAGCTCCTTTCGGGAAAGCTCATGCTTTGCCACTTTGTGAAATACTTGCCTATAAACCTCAAAAACTGGACGTACTTTGCGAGCAATAAAAAACTCCATACAGGAAACGGTAAGTTTGTATTCATTTGTAGGTCTTCCGCCTTTTTGGTTTTCCGCATTCTTGCGTAAAACTTGATAATCAATATTTTCTATAAATTGTTCACTTGAAGTTAGTGCTCTTACAGCTTCCTCTTTCCTGCCATAAACAAGCATCCATACTTCATCAAGATTGATTGGGAACTCATTGTCAGACTTTGACAATTCAAGAACTGCGTTGAAATACGATTTGATTTCGCTTTCGCTACTCTTTTTAGATAAGATTAATTCTAACATAGCTATTATTTTAGACAATAAAAAAAACTGCACTACGTGTTGTCTAAGTCTTAATAGCAAAACTCCGAGAGTATTTCTACATCCCGACACGGTGCAGTATATATTTTGTAATGATATACACGTTATATATGGGCACAAAAAAAGCCGATGTATGCGGCTCGTGCCGCTATTAAGTTTAGACACCACAAAGTAAATAATAATTTTTGATATATAAAAACTTTGTGGTGTTTTTTTGGTAGTAATATAGAATATAACCTAGTATTTTTACCTAAAATATAAAGCTAGGGAATGATATCATTTTATAACCCATTTCCCTAGCTTTGTATATTGAAGTTTTAAATCCCCTTCTTTGCCTAATATAAAGACAAGGTTTATAGTAGTAAGATGAGTTGGAATGACGTAATTAACCAATTTGTATTTAGGAATTATATGAAGTGAATTATCCCCTATGTTTATGATGATAGAATCACCGTCAACTCGCACAGGTGGGGTTAGTCCGTATTTGTATTTGAATCCTTTGATCACTTCATCAAGATCTTTAGTTATCACAATTCCATCATATTTTCTAGGACGTTCTATCTTTAATTCAGGCATTATGGGATGCTCTTCCTTTATCACCTCCTCTTTTTTCTTTATGTTTTTGGGTATAATGTGCACTTCATCCCATATAAGTTCCATCTGCTCCTTTATATCATGTATTTTCTTGCGTGATTTCTTTGTTTCATATACTCTTACAACCTTATCCCACATATAGCTTTCTGGAGAACGTTCAGATTTGGCTTTCTCGCGGTTTATAAGTGCCGTGAAATAGTCAAGCATGGTAAAATCCCTTCTCTGATAATCTGGGTCTGTAAGTATTTCTTTTAAGATAAGGGTTTCCTTATATATAAGCCTGTCTACAAATTCATTAAATTTCGATTCAACATCCTTTTTGGTTTTTAAGGAATATACTACCCCTGCTAAATCAAGTGCATAATAATCTTCGTCAGCATGGTATATAGCTATTGCCTTTATACCACGAAGGTAAAGTGTTATCCTTTTATCCAAATATTTTTTCATATCTTACATTATCTGTCTTCTCATTCTTCCGCATGGTTTTCTCATAATTATTCTTCCGTCAACAACTATTTCTTTTCCCTTTCGTCCTGGCTGCCTCAAATTGTCAAGCGTCAATGGTCTGCCTAAATTTGATAACAGCGCATATATTTTATCTATACGGTTCATCTTTCGTGTATTCTGCTGGAATACCTTTTCATCAATATAACGCTGTAAGTGGTATTCCGATACTGAAATATATGTTCCGCTTATCTCTCGTTTAAGGTGATGCCAAAATCCTTCTATACCGTTTGAAGAGCATCCGTCAATACTAAATATACCTTCCGAATGACAGACTTTTGTTAAATGAAGATCATTCGTCAATATATTGTATATATCCGTTTCGTCTGTATATAGCTTACATCCTTTAGCTAACTTTGGGGCAACTTCCTCAGCGACCATTTCACTTGTTACATCGCTGACAATCTTTGCCCACACGAAAGAACCGTCATTTTTCCAAAGTCCTACTACAGCCGACTTGTAATCTGTTTTAGTTCCTAGGTTCATGTATTCCTTCTCTTTGCTATGCCTCCATTTATCAATGCCGCCTATATAACATTCGTCAGCAGATATCTCTTCTGTAAGAAGAAAACTGTCTGGCTGTTCTATACAAGTATCAATACGTGCGTGCATAAACCATGCTGTAGCTTGTGTGACACCTACAAGTTCGGCTAGTTTATATGATGATATTCCGTTAGTTTCAATACAGTAATAGTATACTGCTTTGAACCACAAAGATAATGGAAGATTTGATTTCTCCATGAATGTGCCCGTCTTTATTGAGAAATTTCGTCCGATTGTACGGTCACGATATGTGCCGGGCTTTTTACGTCTTGCTACATTGTAAGATCCTGTAAATGGAGATTGGATGTTTTCACCCCAGCGGAGTTTCTCAAACGCTTCAATACACTGTTCTTCCGTACCGAAACTGTTTTTAAACTCTTTTTCACTGAGCCTTTTGATTCGGTATGTCTTCTTTTTGCCAGCCATTTCGTATCTTTTTTTGATACTATAAAGATATAAAAACATCTGATAATCAACAAATTTATTAACTAATAATATTTATTATTTTAATATATAAACCATTGTATTGAATTTGTATATAAATTGTATAAATATTAAAAATGATAGTTATTTACTTGTTGTTAAATATAAGTTAAAGCAAGTAATAAAATTAAAACTTATTGATTATATATTTGGCGAATATAAAAAAATATATTACGTTTGTGGCATAAATAATTAATGCTTCATTTTTTTATGAAGTAAGTTGATATTTAGATATGCAGATTTAACTGCAAAGAGTAAAACTTATTTAAAGATTATATTTAATGAGGTTGTCTAGATTTTGACAACCTTTTAATTTTATCTATATGGCAGAACCTACAAAAGAACTTTTTAAATTTGCATTCTTCTCAAAATTTGAGGAAAATATTAGTTTCCTATCAAAATTAGCAGATCCAGAAAAATGGGATTTCGGTACAAACAAAAATAATTCTATTTTGAAAAATTATTTAGAGTATACATTCCGAAAATTGCAAGATGAAAAAAAAATCATTTATACTACAGATAATCAGTTTTGTTGCTTCAACACTGGATTAGTAACTTCAAAATTAGAAGAAATATTTTCTTTTTTTGAAAGAAACAAAACAGGAGTATCACCGTATTTTTTTAAATCATTCTGCAAAAAGAGTGATAATTTATTTTTAAGATACTTTTCTAGTAATATTCCACCAAGAGCTGATTTTTTTTCTGATACATCTAGCTTAATATTTAATCCAAACTGTAACATTATTCCTGATATAGATCACATTATAAGTGATAATAAAAGTCGCTTTCCTACTGCCCTTCAATCTACAGGTGAAGATAATATGAGAAGGCAATTAATGGGGGCTATAGATGAAGTTATTAAGATGGTAAAAACCAATTACAAAATAGCTGTTCCTCAATTTTTTAAAGGGAAAACTCAGTTATTGTTACCACTATGCCTTACTCCAGGCTCTAAAAATCCTGATTTAGCACTTGTAATATACAAAGTGGATGAAAATAATTATTGTGCTAGAACTTGTTTAACATTAGAAATGGCTTATATGAATGCTAGATTAATTGTCAAACCACAAAGTGATTGGTTGCGACCATAACTTTTATTTAAAATAAGGTATTAAGAAGAGGTTGTGTCAAAACGTTGGCACAACCTCTTCTTTTGTATTTCTACTTTATTATTAAAATACAAATTTACATATCAATGATTAGTAGTTAATATTACATAAATATAACTTAGATTGAGTATGCTTGGAGTTTATTATTTATATTTTTGTTGCAAAATTATAAATCTATTAAATTATGAAGTGGTTATTGTTAATTCCTGCTATTCTAGTAAGTAGTTGTTCATCTCCTTCAAACAATAAAATAGAAAACAAACAAGAAGAGAAAACAATAGTAGAAAATCTAGAATCAAAAGCTAAACGACAAATGATGGCAACAATTAAAGAGCTTGCCAATAATCCTAGTTCTGTCAGTATATCAAAATTTGAAAAAGAGTTTGAATTTGATTCTTTGTATGTAGCCAAATTCACAATGAGAGCGCAAAATGAGTTTGGTGGATACTCTATTACTGACTACGAGTATATATATATGATAAAAGAAGATGGAATACATGATGCTCTAGTTGATTTGAAGGTTAACCCTAAAATAATAATGCTGGCAGCGAGAGCCTTTAATGTAGCTTCAAAAAAAGATAAAAATGCGGATTTTACATCTTCTATAAAAGTAGCTGCTAATTCTTTAGTTTCATTTGTTGGTAGGAAAGTTCCAGATCATCCTGTTGAAGAAATTAAATTAATAAATGAATGGGGAAAATAATTAAACAATGGAATTAATTATAATATTAATAATTTTTGTAACTGCATTTATAATAGCAGTTAACACTAGAAAAAAACATGTAAGTATGGAAAACAACGTATCATCTAACAACATCCCATCAGAAGATGGACAGTTTAAACACGAAAACAGATTATCAATTATATCTGGGGTTATATTATTCATTAATATCTTAGGATCTATAATACTTCTTATCATGGGAATTGTAGAATCAAGCTCATATAGGTCTAATGGATATGGATGGATTTATATATTTTTATCTATCGCAGTGTTATTGTCTGCATTTTTATTTCACTCGTTTTTTATCGTTATTAAGGAGATATCTGTCAGTATTAAAAAGAATAACATTTCCCCTATACCTAAAATAAATGATGAAAAGACACCCCCTACTCAATCTAATGTGAAAAGCGATCATCCAGATTGCTTGAGCCAGTGGAAATAAAAAGAACGATATAGGCACTGAAATTCCAGTGCCTTTTTTATTTTACTTAAAAACTTCGGGTTATATTCTATATTACTACCGTTTTTTTCTACATCAATCCAAGCACCATACCTACTGCTCCCCAGAATACATCTCTCCATTCGGGCACTCCTTGTCTAAGCCACTTATCGTAGACGATTTCTTTCCCTACAAGGAGGAATAAGGTTAGTGCTATTGCTGTCCATACGGAGAAAAACCATTGCGCCACGCTTACTAAAAGTATTCCTGCAATGAGGTGTTCCATTCCGTCAACTCTTAAATTGTTAAGGCATATATAGTCCAATGCCCTTCTTATTTTTCTTAGTAAGTTTATAAATTTTCCCATAGTTTAGCTGTTATCGTTGTTTTCATTGTTTTCATTATTTTCCTCTATAACTCTAGCTTCCATATCGTTTAATCTTCTGTCTTGTTCGTCCATTCTATCATCTTCATTGTTTGCTGAGAAATCACTTTCCTCTCTTGCTGTCTGTAATGATATTATTCGGGAGTTCACAAGCTGAACGAGTGTATTGTTCCATTCGGAGAAATCTATGTATGAGTATGGTTCTATGGTAGCGTTTATTCTTAGAGCGTTATAACCTGTTGCGTCACCTTCCATTACTCCTACATAGTATTTGAATATATTGGCCATGTCATTTATGGCTGTGTTCATCATTTGTGCATCACTTCTCGCCCATTCCATTTCCGGCTCATAATACATTGCCGTTGTTCCAGTAGGTCTGTCACCTGACGATGATTGCATTGGCGGAACGACACCGCTTCCGTCAAGTATTCCGTTGTATATGTTGTCTATTTCGGTGAATAGTGAATTTGAAGCGTCCATTTTACCCATGAACTGTGCATCATCTTCTGCTCCTACACGTAAAATGGAAGTTCCTCCCAATCCGTTTCTTTGAATGTTTATTCTTCCGTTAGTCTTGATAAGTAGCATTTGGAATGCCTGTCGTGTGTTGTATTCTCCTATCATTGACATTAAGAACTCGAAATCGTCTATCAAGTCCTGTACTGCCCCCCAAAATGGAAGTTCAAGCCGTAGATATACTACAGGTATAAATCCCAGGTTATGGAATTGATGCAGTTGTATGATATTTCCGTTCTCGTCAATATCCGTTGCTATATCTCCGTTGGAATCAAGCGTGTAAAACTCATCTTTAGTCCATACATCGACAAGTGTGTCTGTATGCTCTTCTCCATCAGCCGAGATATATGTGGTTGTATATTCCCTTGCGAAAGCTATTCTTTCCCCTCTTCTGTTTTTATGTTCATACAGTATATCTCCTTTTGAGTAGCTGAAAGACCTGTATTTTATCTCGTCCTTATCCTTATATATATATATGGCAGCATCTCCTACCTTTCCGGCTTCGCTTATAAGTTCAAACTTGGCTGTTTCCATGAGAGAATCAGTCCAGTATTCCTTGTATGTTGTCAGCTTATCCCTGTTCTGCTGGTTTGACGCGCTTTTCTTTATCTGAAATTTAAGAGGATTGGTACACAGGTGTGATACCCTTTTCTTGTGTATCATCCTTTGAAGAGGAAATGCTCGTCTTTGCAGTACATAGGGAGTTGATGCCAATTTCTTTTTTCTTTTCTGAGCACCTACATTCGCGCTTTCATCATCCGATGATGTGGCATCCTCGTCTGACGGGATACTGTCTTTCCAGTCGGGTCTGTTGTGTATATAATGTCCTGATGTATCCCATTGCGCTAGGAAATCATCTTGTGACATATATTTGTATATCAAAGTGGAGCGTCTTGGCTTTTTCTTTGTTCCTCCACCTCTCCCATCGTCACATCTTGACGGAAGTGCCACTTTGAACGGTTCTTTTCGTAATAAAACGTCTAATTTTAAAATTTCCATAGGTAATTATAAATATTTTAATTCATCCATTATATCGTTAGGTATGTCAATCATTACATCGCATATATCAAAATATGTCCTGTATAAAAATGTTCCTTCTATCAAGTCGGGTGAGCATCCTACAATCTTTTTTGCCTCCTGTTTTTTCAGCAGTCTTAGTTTCCCGTTTTCCCTTTCCACGTCACGTCTTATTGCTCTTCTCTGGTCCATCAGTGCTTCCCGTATTGTTTTGTTCACATACGGTTTGTCGAGAAGTTCAGGGTTTATACTGAATCCGCAATATCCTAGATTTGTTCCTTTTATACGTGTTACCATCTCATCTGCAAGCTGTGCCCTTAGATCGAAATAGAATCTTACAGGTTGATCATCCTTGCTTTTGTCTAGTCTTTTCGGAACACCTCTAAGTATTGCCAGGCTTTCGGGAAATGCGTCACGGAATGTAGGTGCTCCAAGACCGTCAAATGCCAGTCTGTTTTCACCGATTCCCCATTTCCGTAGATTGTTTCTTACCCATAGGTTCAAATCCCTAGGCTTTAATGTGTTTGACCATTCTAGGTCTTGTAGGTGATGTCCTATGAAGTGCCCCATTACACAAACGTCACCAAGACCGTATGCTATATCCAGTGTAGCACATTCAAAATAATCGTCAAACACAGGCTGAGATGAGAACATTTCCTCCATTTCGTCACGGGTTATCCACTCGTTTCCTCCTTTTATCAGCTTCCATGAACCTAATGCGTTTATGGATACTTCCTGTGCTGTTCCTCCAAGGTTTTTCTGATAGTCTGGATTGGAAGCCATAAGTATCTTGTTATCTTCCAGCCCGGAAGCTATAAAGGTTATGCTCTTGATGTATCTTTTACAGTTTGTTTCGTCAATTTTGGTATTTTTACCGAATCTTGCGATGATATAATCTTTTGCCTGAGCAAATACTTCTTGTGGGCTGTCACCCCATGCTGTTTCATGTATAGTATCTCCATATTGAAAGAAATATCTTACTTTCCCCGATCTTTCTGGAATTGCTATTCCGTCATCGTCCACCCACCATGATACCAATGCTCTCCAGAAATCGCTGTACGGATTTGGATTGCACGCGCCTATAAGACTTGTTCTTAGTCCTGATGATGAACGCAATACCGTTTGAAGGTAGTTTATGATAGGTTCTGTTGCCTGTGAGCACTCGTCTATCGCCACCTTGACAACGTTACCACCCTGTTGTCTGTCCTTAAATTCATTTATGCCTTTTTCTCCCGACAGGCAGGCATCACCGAAATAATCGTACCGTATTTCACCTCCTGCGTCAAGTCTTGAAAGGCGTTTTGAATCAATATACTCACCATAAGGTTCAACCATCCTTGAAACCACTTTAAGAATACCGTCCGCTTTTTCTGCGGATGTCTTGTCCTTACGGAAAACAAGTGCGGAAAATGACGGATGGTTGCATGAACTCAGTATATCCATTCCAAGGCATACGGATTTTCCTCCCCCACGATTCCCGTGAAGTATCTTTATCCCTGCCCTGTTCCTTAGAAATGCCTCCTGTGAACCTTTCTGTGGGGCAAGCATATTTACCTTGTATCCCTTGCTTCTTCTGTCCTCTATATATCTTTGGACGAAATCAAGGCTTTTATATGGTATGATTCCCCTTTTGCCATATCGTTTCAGCGATTTGACAACATCCTTAGTCTTTAATCCTCGGTATTTTAAGTCAATTTCTTCCATCTTTCTGTATGTATTTTGCAAATATAATGTTTTTTTAAATATTTTTTTGCTTATACACATTTTTTAACTACATTTGCATCGGTAAGAGGTACTTACTGTGCGCAAAGGTCTTGTGCATGAATCACATAAAAAAAAATAAATAGTATATGGATGAAAATGTAAAAGTCATTTTTGAAGGTATCAAGAATGCGTTGGGAGAAAGTAGCTCCGTTATTACAGATCGTACAATCGAACAGACAATTAATGAGTTCTCAGCGTTCGCACCGCAGGAAAATGCGGAAAAGTTCTGGAATGAAAGTGTTGTGAATCATTTAAAGAACACTGTGGCAGGTCAGGTAAGAGCGTTTGCGTCTGATAAGCGCAAAGAGTGGGATACAATCAAGGAACAGGAGATATCCAACTTGAAAAAGGAATGGGAAAAATCACATTCGTCACAACAACAACAACAACAACAATCATCCGAACAGAAACAGTTTGAGTTGCCCGATGATGTCAAGGCTAAACTTGAAGAGTTTGAAAAGTTCAAGAAAGATTTTGAAGCTAAAGAGCAGGAGGAAAAGCAGAAGCAGATTGTAACTGAAAAGCGCAAGAAGCTGTCTGATTTGATTAAACGCCCGGAAGCGGGTATGCCTAACGAGTTGTTGCGCAACATCATTTTTGAGAACATTCAGATTTCGCCCGAAGAGGAAGATACAAGCATTCTTCTGAAAATACAGGGAAAGTACAATGAAACGTGTACTAAATACACAAAGGATGGCATTAATCCTTTTATCTCTGACAAGGGTGGTTCTAGCGATGTAAAGTCATTCATAGATAGAAAGAGAGAAGAAGATAAGGCTAACAAGGAAAACAACATTGTCAGCCGATATTACAGTAAAATTAACAAATAGTTTTTTTAATTATGAAAGCAGGAGTTCTTGCAACAAGTTATAGTAAGATTGGTGGCGCAAGACATATCTTTTCTAATGATACGTCTTTGCACGTACTGTTGGTAGGATGTAACGTTCCAGTAGAACGTATGCCTACAGTTGGGAACAAACTTCCGGCTGGTACCATGATTAAATGTGATTCCTCAAAGCAGAATGGCGGTGACATTCACTATTCATTCAGAATATATGAGAAATCGGAATCGGGTACTACGGTAAAAGTTGAAAAAATCATGGGTAATACAGTTGCCAAGGTTGGTATGATTGTAGGTAAAGCACCTACTACTGCCGCAGGTACTACAACTGGTCTTACCATTAATGCTATTGATTCGTCAAATGACGAATATGATATCCTTACATTGTCCGCGGATGCAGGTAAATTGGAATTGACCGATATTTTGGTTGAAGTTACACAAGCTGGTGCTAGCGCAAAAATCAAGGTTATTCCCAATGCTATCCTGCCTTATGATGTTGACACCATTCCCGGTGCCACTCTCTATCCTTTCAACGGTGCATGGATGGTGACAAGTGAGATTTTGGAAAAACGCATTCCGCCCGTAGCTTCGGCAATCAAAAAGGCGATGAAGGATGATGAATCATATCCTTGCGTTTTCCGTTACACATTGTATAACTAATTAAATTTTTTCGTTTTATGCAAAGATCGACATTTAGTTTCTATGATTGGCATTTCTCTGGGGAGATGCAGGAACTTATGGATTATGCCAATCAGAAATTTGATAACGAAAACTGGAGAAGCTACGGAGATTGGGATGTTCCTCAGATGAGTAAATCATGGAATGTCATGGTTGACGAATACACACAGGCTACCCGTCCTGTAATGCTGGCTCCTTTGGCTGAAAAGCCTATTATGGACACTACGGGATTTGAATGGTATTCGGGCCGTATTCCGAAGATGGGTCACGCCATTCAGTTTATGGAAACCGATATTCAGGAGTTCTATGAACTTGACATTCCGCAAGGTGCATTGCTTGACAAGATCCGTGAGAAGTGGTTCACAAAGATGGAAGCGTGTATCCAAGGCTTCCATACCGAGTTGAACTGTATGACTTATCAGGCTCTTTCTACAGGTATGCTTAACTATACAGCCAGTGGCACTAACTCAATTCCTGTTCAGATCGACTATCGTGTTCCTGCAAAACATAAGTTGAAAGCGTTAAAACAGAAATGGTTTAGCGATACAGACTGGGCACCGAACGAAAATGCAGATCCTATTAAAGACCTTCAAAGAATGTGCAAGATTGCCGATAATGACGGTGTACCATACGATCATTTTGAAATGTCAAAGGATTTGTATGATAATTTCTTGATGCACCCGAAAGTGACAGCAGCAGTACAGGCACGTCTTGTTCCTGCCGCAGCATCTACTACAATCTATCCTATGAACAATCAGGAAATTGTTGATGTGCTGATGAAGGTGTTCTCTATTCCTGTGATTATCCCTATTGAGGAAAAATCAAAATGGAACAAACTTGGCGTGATTGAGGAAGCCAAACCGTCTTTTGAAAAGAACACCGTTGTTCTTGTTCAGAGCGGTCAGTTCTTCCGTATCAAGAACTCACCGTCAATGTATTTGCAGGATACCAACCCGGCTGTACGTATTTCCTCTTTGGAAGGCGGACGTATCGCATTCTTGCATCAGTATTCTTCTGAACCGTATGCAGAAAAGAGTTCAGGTGAATTGTGGGCGTGTCCTGTGATGAAGAATCCTAACAACCTTATCATTATGAAGGTTGACGAACAGTCAAATACAGGATTGTAAAAAGTTGAACCATGAAGGTCATTATTGATATAAATGGCGAAGGCACAGCAAAAGGCGCAGGGGAGTATTTCATTGGAGATACTCTCACGCTCCAAGCTATTCCCGAAGAAAGTGTGGAGTTCGGATATTGGCTTATTGCTGACAATGAAACATTGAAGCCGGAAGATAGGCTGAAAGTTTCAGATAATCCGTACACTATTCAGGTTACACCTCAGATAACAGCAAAGGGTAACATGAAGGTGGAAGCATATTTTTATATGTCTATGCGTGAATATCTGAAAGCACAGATTGACTATGAGTTGAAAAACACATCGTATATCAGTGTTGCCCAGAAATGGGGATTCCGTTTGTCTGATGACAGCCGTGAAACGTCTGAGATGAAGAAGGATTTGGCTTATGCCGATTTGTTGCTCATTGTTTGTACTGCCCCTTCAACCATACAGGGAAAGACGAAAAAGGCAGGTAACTGGTCAATTACTGACACAAGCAAGACTATTTCTATCAATGACAAGAAAAGATTGGAACAACGCGCAAAGGATTTATACGCCAAATGGGGTTTGAATTTGGATGTTGGAACTGATGTTGAAATAACTAGATTAAGATGGTAGTATGGGAAAGAGTATTTTAGGTGAGGATATGTTTCCTGATATGGTGAGAATTTATCAGAACAAGAACAGTTCGGATAAATATCAGACTACCCCATATTGGGAGATGATATACGAAGGAAGGGCAAACATACAGGAAAAGGACACAGGTTCGGAAACGAATGATGTTGACAAATCCGAATATGCCGCCTACCTAGAAGATAACGATGTAACCATACCTTCCGGGTGTCTGTTGGATTGGCAGAATTTCAACCATCCGTTTTCGGACAACAGCAATAGTTGGCGTGAGATAAAGAAACCTCCATTTAACAATATGGAATTTGGTACGGTGATATACTTTAACCAAATAGAAAACTAGAATACTATGACAATCAATTGGACGGAAATAATACTTGCTTTGTTGGGTACAAATGGCATAACCCTTCTAACTTCAATGTTAATGTTTAAGCAGAAGAAGGAAAAGATGGAAACTGAAATTGATTCTTCTACCTTGGACAATCTTGAAAAGGGGTTTGCTATTCAGGGTGCTCAGTTGAAGAAGGCGCAAGAGGAAATTTTGAGTTATCAGCAATCTCTCCACGATGCTTATCAGAAGATACAGGAGCTTTACAATGAACTGAATGATATTAAAACAGAACTGAAATGCGCTAAAGATGATCGAGATTTGCTAAAAAAGCAGATTGAGAAACTGAGTAAACCAGTAACAAGAAAAACAAGTACAAAAAATGCAGGCAAATAACAACGATAAAGTATTGAAAGAGTTTGGTAGTAATGTCCAGCTTGCCTTGGATGCTTCTATCATGCAGTTCATGGAAGATATCGCCACGAATATCATGGATGATATAAAAGACTTGGAGGGCTTTACCAACCAAACTTTCAATCTTGAAGATAGTTATGGATGTGGCATTTACAAAGATGGGGTCCTAAAGAAGATTGTGTGGGCAAATGCAACGAAAGTTGCAAATGAGCCTAGGAAACGTAACAATGTCGAGTATTGGGGGCGTGAACTTGCCGAAGATTTCTTCAACAGTTATAAATCCGATGGTTCTGAAAAATATGAACTGGTTGTCGCTGCTGTCATGTATTATGCCAAGTATGTTGAGAACTATCACCTGTTGAACGTTCTTTCAGATTCTTGGATTAAGACAAAGACAGATTTAAAAGGGGGTAAATATACTGTGGTTTTTAAGAAAATTGCAGCTAATATGTTAAACAAATATTTTAAGTGAAGTTATGGGCTACTTTAATCCTTCAACAATAAATACCACCTTGTACAATATTGTATTGGACAAGAAGATTGCTGACGATGTATATAAGGTACAGCGTCCTGCAAGTGTTGATGATAAGGTAACTAGTTTTATTGTCGTAAACAACAATACAAGAATTGTAAGCAATACCGAGGGCGGCCCTTACGGTCACTTCGGGAAAGGCGAAACAATGGCTACGGTTACTTTGTTTGTAAGGGCATTGCCTGGGAACATATACCCGTCTGTCATGGATGCGTTGAGTGAGAAGATGGTAGAACTGTTTCCTCAAAAGACTATGCAGCTTCATTTCGAGATATTTAATGTTTTACCACCAATGTTTGACGGGGTAGGATTTTATTATATGTCCGTCCTGTTGAATGTTGACATTTCAAAGGATTAGCCGCATGAAAAACGTGAGAAAAAACAGTGGAGGCGCATCGGTAGATACGTTTTCATCAATTAACAATAACTTTTTAAATACAGAAAATAGAATGGCACGAGTAAATTTAGACACCAGCCCTGCTTACTTGAACGGGCAGTCGGCTGCTTTGACATTTGATGCGATTGAGATTACCGATGAAACTCAATATTCAAGTTTTAAGAATCCGAAGATTCTTCCCAATATTGAATCTGGTACTACGGAATCCGCTGGTACTGACGCTGACACTTCTGAAACAAAGAACGAGCAGGGTGCTACCGTATTCCAGAATATCACACCGGGTACTATGGCATTTACCTTTACAGGTATGTCCACTTCAAAAGCCGCTTTCGCTTTCTTTACACAAGGGAACGAAGCCAAGGCTGAGTTGGAATTAAGTAGTTTAACTGATACTGTTGATGCTTTCGGTAAGGGAGCTTCTCAGAAACTGAAAGCGTTTGGTGCAAGTGCATTCAAGCAGTTTGTACGTCCTATCGGTATTATCAACGGTACTGGTGATCGTATGATCTTCTTCCCGAAGGCATCATGGGCTGTCAGCTTCACAGGTGCTCCAAGTAACGCAGGATACCTTGGATTCTCCGTTACTGTGACAGCATTGGAAGTTAACACTCAGTATTTGAAAACCATGATGGTTCTTGAACTTGACAATTCGGGTATCGGTGGTTGATGTAGACGAGTTATGAATTATTAGCCGGGCGTTTTCGTCCGGCTTTATTGTTTTTTAACTGTTTCTATTTTATTGATATTAACTTTTATTGTATTTTTGTAATAAAAAGAAATATAATGAACGATAAAGAATTGTCTGATAAATTAAAGCAAAAGGCTATAAGTCTTGGGCTGTGTGAGGAATGGACAAATGAATGGGGAAACCCGGATGAATATGAATTATGCGAGAAATATATCAGAGGCATTGACTTCTGCCTATTTAACAGATACCCGTCAAATGAAATAATCAAGAAGGAATTTGCAGGAGTTAGGGAGAAGTTTAATATCTTCGTTGATGATACCAACCTTTTCATAAGCAATCCTAAATGGTCTATTTTTAACGGTTCGTGTGATTGTGTTGTCACATTCAACGATTTCGGTATAGGAGAGATGTATGTCAAGGATAACAGCCATGTAAGCCTTGTTGCGCTTGATAACAGCATAGTACACGTTTCTTTGATTGATGATGCAAAACTTGATATTGTATCGTCTAAATATACCAAGGTGTTCGTACATACAAATACTCCAAAGAACATATCAAAGGTGGATGTGAAAGGAAAATTAATGATTAAACCGTTCAAGTTAGTTTAAAAAATGGGAATATTTAATTGGAAACAACCTGACTTAGATGATCAGATAAAGATGCAGAAGTTTGCCACTCATAAATACAAAGAGGTTATGGTTGGCAATAAGAAATTCAAGGTGCGTGGTCTTAGACTAGGCGCATACGATTATATTGTAGACAAGCTGTTGATACGTGACATTATCAACCCCGATACAGCGAAAAAGGAAATGATTGCAATTATGAAAAATGACGCATCTATTCCGTACAAAGTTGCAGCGGCAGGAGTATTGAACAACTATTGGTTTTTTGAGATAATTCCTTTTGCAAGGCGTATATACGCTTGGTGGTTAAGCAGGCACTATGACCATAAGGAACTCACTCCGTTGATAGAAGCCATCGTGGAGGGGGCTAATGTAAGTGATTTTTTTACAAATACAATCCGTTTAGCGTTCTTGATAGATACGACAGCGACATTAAGCAAGAAGGATGCCATGAAATTATCTCTCGATGCAAAATCGGCTCACGAGGATCTATCCAAAAAGATTTCCCCCAATTCAGAGGGGATTTAAGGCTATTCGGAGGGTTGATGATAATCAAGGACTGGGCTTTGCTATGGAAATATTCATGGAGTTATATACAGGCAGTAATAATGGACCAGCCTAAACTTGATTATCATTTTGAAGAGAAAGTTAAGTTGTACAAGGCTTCTCTTACAGAAGATTTATATAAGGAAGCTAACAAGGATGCAAGTGGCTTTATATATAGATTCAAAGAATCTAAACCTAAAGAAGAGCATCCCGATATATTACTAAAAGATGTTTTGCGATGATAACAAAATACGATCCTAAAATATATCCCCTTAAACTGTATGTTGCAGTAGGGGATGACCAATGGGGGAAAATATATAGAAAATTTACTCAACATAATAATAATGACCCGATAGATATATCTAAGGATGAAATTAAAGGCTGTGCTGGTATGACTATTCTTGTAAGAGAAAAAAGTACAAATAATTTAGGCGTACTTATTTGGTTATCCAACGATGGTATAGGAGTAAAGACTGTTGCTCATGAATCTGCTCATTATGTTTGTAATGTATTTGAGTATTGTGATATAGCAATGGGGTATAAAAACGGGCAGGATGAGCACTTTGCATATCTTCTAGGCTGGTGTGTTGAATGCGTAATGGATAGCGTTGCGAAATATTTAAAAAACAATAAACATGAAGATTAGTTTGTTTGTAAACGGAAATTTGGTGTGCGACCGAAGCGAAGCGAGGGAGCACAGGGGCAGTCTAGCTGCACAGGGGCAGTCGAAGTTATAACACTATGTGGTGAGGAACTTCCTAGTGATTATGACATTTCTGATGCTGTTATAATTGATGGCGATATTCATTGTCGTAGTATCAGTTGTAATGGCATTGTTGTTTGTAAAGGTTCTTATACCGTTATAGAGGAAGGGGGTGATTATGGGTCACTCTAACGGTAAAATCACTGCACCTGTCGGATTGGATAGTGATGTATATCCTACTCTAGGTATCGGTCCTACTAGTGATGGCTATGATTTGGGGTATGCGTGCGCAAATACGCATGGGAAAATAAATAAATGGAGTAAATATAAACCTGTGAGGCAACCATACTTAGATTATCGTTCTGATTATTGGAAAGCTAATGATGGTTTATGTGGTCTAAGTGTAGTGGGATACATGTCGCCAGGAACGCTTAATAGCGGATTTCTAAAAGACCTTTTTAATGGCGTAGACTGGGGATATAATGCTCCTACTGGTGGAGATTCAGCACCTTATCGGATATTGGATTTCAACGGATATAATCATAATGCTATAGTTCCTTTTGGAGATGACGTTCCATCAGATGTATATTTGGACACATCTAATAATCTAGAAATACAACTTGAACAGACAACAAATGCTGATGATAACATTCTGCTATCCTATTTAAGCTATCAAGGAACTCCATTTTCTGAAATGTATGCAGGGGTAGGACTTTTACAAAATACTAGATACATTTTAGTAACATCTGAAAGTATGTTTACTGATTCAGTATCTATAAGATTATTAAATATAGGTGGTTATGTAGGTAAATGGAAAGTATCTTTTTTCTTGTCATCTAATAAAATAGGAGTAGATGATGAATTAAAACAAGGAATATACATACCTATTCCAGTAACACCAAAAACAATGACTATTCATGCAGCTGGATCTCTATACGTAATAGAAGCATTCGGTACATGGAACTCTTCTAATAACCAAATTACATACAACTTCATTATAACAAATAATAGTGGGTCATCTGTTACTATACGTGGTATAGTTCTTGTGTTAATGAGGACAAGAACAGTTCCAGAAGCTGGAGAAAGTGCTGGTTCATTACTTACAGGACTTACTGCACAGGTTCCGGCAAAAGGAACATATAGATCATCTATGTATTCCTTTAATGTTAGTAGAGATTTTTCTTATGATTATTATATTGCAGCAAGAGCCACAGGGGTAAATACCACCTATAATATGGTTGAAGATTACGCTCCATAAGATTTTATCAATCCCCAATAAAATAAGCCCGAAAGTTACACGAACTTTCGGGCTATTTTGTAACCTGAAAACAATATGAAACCGATACCTATGTATCCAAGATTGATTAGTATTTTTTGCCATTTAGACAATTCCTTTTCTACCTTTACTTCTACAATTTTCTCTACGGTTATTATAGAATCTTTCGTCACTACCGTTTCTTTTTCCAAAGATGGAATACTGTCTTGTAAAAAGTCTTTCTTGTTTTTCAAACTATGGAAAAGCCTACCATCCGACATTATTTTAGCGTCTGATATGGCTAATGATGTTTCCAAGTGTGAACTATCTTCAAATGTTGTATGTTGTATGTGTTCTGTTGGAAGAGTTATTATTTTTGATTGCCATACTACTCTTTCCGTTACTGTCGTGTTGTGGTCTACTATAGTTGTATTTGTCGAAGATGGAAGTAGCTTGCGTGAACAAGAACACGACAGTAACAAAAAAAATAGCAATATAGAAAACGGCTTATTCATCGACAAGATTTGTTGCGATAAGCGAGATAAATTCCTCCTTCGGTATTTCCAATGCTTCGGGAGAGTTCCATTTCACTTTAATTGCACCGTCAGTGCCAATAAGTTCAATGATTTTAGCAAATCCTTCAAAAGCGAATTTTCTAGGCTTCATATCACATTCCTCTTTCATTTTCTCTTGGTATGCTTCGGAGTATGCTTTATTCAGCTCTTCTGTTTCCTTGTTGAAATCTTCTTCTGTCTTTCTGATTTCATCCGCTTCTTTCTTTTCCTCTTTTGTAGCATCTTCCTTACCGTCAATCTCTTTCATGTGATTGATTTTCTGTGCGCGCTCGTCATACCCTTCCTTCTTTATTTCTTTAAGAACCTGTTGCATATCATCATCGAATGCTTTTGCAGCCTTGTCGTAAGCGACACGCATAAGCATGATTTTTGCTTTCAGTTCTGATGGAAGTTCCTTCCCTTCTAGTGATAAGGGGATATTCAAGAGAGTTAATCTCTTTAAAAACATTTCTTGGTTCGTCATTTCTTCTTGCTGTTTAAATTGAAACTGATGAGATGCCTTTCGTGTTAATGTATTTTGTAACATCGGTTACGAAAGAGTTGATGATGGTAATGATAGCAATTTGTGCTTCCAAATCGGGATGATCGTTGTAGTTGATTGCGATATCACCGTTCTGATTGAAATAGAATGCGGCGAGTTGGTTCTCTGATTCCAATGACTTCACCTCTCCGCCATCAAATGAATCAATGTTTTTTCCGTTTGATACGTTTACATTCGCATTCACCTTGTATTGTTTTTCCACATTAGCTTCATTGCTGAATGTTACTCTGGCTGAATTTACGCCAACGAGTGTTACTTTGTTTTCTTTTATAGCCATAGTTAAAAAATTATTTTATTGCAAAGATAACATAATCGTTTTTATCTACAATTTTAAATATGTTAAAAAATACTAATGGATTTTTGTTTGTTGTAAATCATGCTCTTGTGTTTATTTTTGCTATTTTTGCAATAATTAAAAAATATAACTATGGCTGATGTTGATTTAGGAGCATTAAAGTTTAAGATCGGGCTAGATGATTCTAGTCTTGACAAACAGATAAAGGATATACAGAAGAAGTTGCAGGACACTTTTAACCAGGAGATGTCCTTCAAGCCTATGTTGACCGATATAGGCAAAATGAATGACGAACTTAGCGAGGTTGTAGATAAGATAAACAAAGCGAATGAAAACGCGTCCAAGGTAGGGAAAGGGAAGTCGAACAAGAAAATGGATATACTTGTTCAGATGGAAGAATTGTCAAACAAGATTGTCGAAGCGACAAGAGAGTATGACAAGCTGGAAAAGACTTACCGTAACCTAGGCAATGCAGGCGGAGATAAGGGGATGGCTACAAGAAAAGCCAATCTTGAAAGTCAGAAGAAAGTGATAGATGATCTTGTGACTGAATTGAACAGATTGAAAACCGCATATTCCCTTACTGCTAACAGTGCGCCTAAATTGTCCATTTCCGATGAAAGAGAACTTAACCTTCTACGCCAGCAATACGAGATGGAGATTGCACGGACAAAGGAGATGGATAGACAAGCATCAAAGCAGGAACAGGCGAGTAAGAAGATGCAGCAGACCAATCAGAAGTATCTACAATACCTTTCTGGTCAGTCTGGACTTGCCCTTGGTATGCCAGAGGGAAGTGCTGAGGACTTGAACAGGAAGATTGCCGCTATACAGAAACGCCTTGAACTATTGAATAAATTTAAGGTTGAAGTTCCTTTAAACAGCAATCAGATAACAAAGGCTGACGCTCTTATTCAGAAATTGCAAGGCAGATTGGAGAAGTTGCAATCATCTTTAAGAAAAACATCAACGAATGAATTGTTGAGCATCAATCCTACGTCTATCAATCAGGCTAACAATCTTATTTCTGAATTAACGAACAGACGTAATGCGCTTAATACGACTGATGCAAACTATAACCGTACCCTTACTCTTCTCAACAGGAAGATACAGGAACACAACAAGTTTGTAAACGAAGCCACATCCTATGGAACAAAGATGCAGCAGACCAATCAGAAAAATGCTGCAAGTTCAAAAGAGTTTTCCGAGGAACTGACAAAGCAGAGCAGAATGATGCGTGAGTTTGTCAATACGATAAAGACTTATGCCGGATTCTACTTTTTCAGAGATATGTTTCAGGAACTTGTTGCCATTCGTGGAGAGTTCGAGTTACAACAGGTGTCATTGCGTGCCATCATACAGGATGCAAGACGGGCAGACCAGATATTCAGTCAGATTAAGGGTCTTGCTGTAATATCTCCTTTCCAGTTCAGCGATTTGGTTGGATATACCAAACAGCTTGCAGCATTCCAGATACCTGTCAACGAATTGTACGGTACAATGAAAAGCCTTGCGGACGTTTCCGCAGGTCTTGGCGTTGATATGGGACGTATCATTCTTGCCTATGGTCAGATAAGAAGCGCAGGTGTATTAAGAGGACAGGAATTACGTCAGTTGACAGAAGCTGGTATTCCTGCATTGGACGCATTGAGAAAAAAACTGGAAGAAGTAAGAGGCGTGGCTCAAACTACTGATGATGTGTTCAATGCCATATCAACACGTCAGATTCCTTTCGAGTATATTCGGGAGATGTTTACCACAATGACGGAAGATGGTGGTATGTTCTACAAAATGCAGGAAATACAAGCTGCATCTTTGAAAGGTATGGTAAGTAACCTTGCCGATTCATACAAGATTATGATGAATGATATAGGTGAGGCGAATGATTCCGTTCTGAAAGGTATTGTCGGAAGCATAACCGATGCAATGAACAACTGGAGATATTTCTCTAAGGCAATAGAGGGTGTTGCTGTAGGATATGCCGCATTGAAAGGATTGCAGTTGGCTAGAACAGCCATGCTAGGAAAAGAAGTTGTTGCAACAACTAATGCCATTAAAGCTGAGAAATTACGGGAAGCCCAGTTGCTTAAACAGGCTGCGATGTACAGAACGCTCACTACTGCCGAGAGATGGAAGATAGCGACAGCGTCAAAACTGTCTGCCGTAGAGATAGCTGCTGCCGTTAATTCGGGAAAGATGTCGGCAGAGATGGCAAAACGCATTCTTGCCACAAATATGCTGACACAGGCTGAACGGCATCTTCTTGTAACAGAACTTAAACTGACAGGTGCGGAAGCTGCAAGAATGTTGTCTATGACAAAAACGACAATGTTGATGAACAGATTCAAACTGGCAACATTCGGTTTGACAAATTCATTGAAAACATTGTGGCTTACGATAAAGGCTAATCCGCTCATGACGATACTTACCGTTGCAGGACTTGTGGCGGAAGCGTTTCATGTGATGTCTGCACGTTCGGAAGAGTTCAATCAGAAGATAAAGGACAGTGCAAAGTCTTTCCGTGAATCATACAGTGATTTGCAAAAAGACCTTGACAAGATAAACTTCGATAAACTTACCCCGGAAAACCTTGAACAGCTTGACACGAAACAGTTGCAGTCGTATGAGGAAACACTTACTGGAGTATTGTCTAAATATGGCAATATGGGGCAGTACATAGTACAAAATAGCAAGAAAATAGATGATCAGAAATCTCGTGTGGAATATCTGCAAAAGTCAGCATCGGAACTAGAGCAGGTTTATAAACGTGCTGCTGAAAATGCGGATATAATGTTCAAGGCGGACAAGGCAACATCTACAGGCGTATTTGGTGATTCATTCTCCGATATGCTTAAAGATTATGAGAAATCGTCTGTAAAACTCACTTCGGCAAGTAAGGATATAGAAGAGTTTCGTGGTCAGATAGTACAGGCATCCAAGGAAATTATAAACATGGGTAAGGGTACTAAGGAATGGAGAAACGAACTTACCGAACTGATAAACAAAGGGGCTTCGGCAGCTACTATTGTAGAGAAGATACGTTCTTTGGCTGAAACGTCAGGAGATGCACGGACATTTGAAATATTCAAGAACAAAACCCATTTTGACAGTGAGGAATTGTTGAAAGAATATGATAAACTGAAAGTGGGTATAATGGGTGAAACTGAAGAACTTGAAAAATCATTTAATGTTTTTGCAAACAGTCTTGAGAAAGAACTGAAAAAAGTATTTGTAGGTATTGATGTAAATAAATTAAATGATGCTCAGAAGGACTTTATAAGGATTCAATCTGAAAATTTTGCCACAACTAGCGAACTTGGGGAGAATGCTAAAAAATTGTTTAATGAATTTATTGACAAAAAATATGCTGTTAAAATAGAACTTGACGATAAGGAAGCACAAGAAGGTTTGACAGGATGGAAAAAATCTCTTGACGAAATTACAGGGCATAAATGGACTATTGCTATAAAGGCTGCCGATGTGAAATCTATGGAGGATTACCTTAAATCGGTAAAACAGGAATATAAGGACGCCAAAAGTTCAATAGAAAATTTACAGCGTACCATTGATATGTATGTTAGCCAAGGAAAGGTTAAGAAACTTGGAGATGAGTATCAAATTACAGGCATTGTAAGCCCTTATGAAGCCGAGCAAGTACAACAGACGGTATATGAGATTAACGCTGCCAACGAGGCGATGTCAAAGGCTACGGGAACAGCAAAAAAATTCAACCTTGAACTGGAAAAGCAGAAGAAGGAAGGGAAAAAAAGAGATCCTCTTGCTGATCTTTGGAAAAACAGATTGTCATTGCTTGAATCCGCCTATTCCAAGTTCAAGGATTTGAGCATTAACATAGGTAAGGAAGAAGCCAAAAAGCAGATCGAAGCCATATACGGTTCACAGGCGTTAAAACTTGGCGTAGATATTGTATATGACAAACAGGCTATTGTTGACAGTTACAACAAGGCTGCAAAGGAATTGGAAACACGTGTTCCACAGGATGCGGTCAAGAACGCAAGGAAAGCTGCCGAATTGTCCTCTGAAATTTATGTTGAAGCAGCCAAGAAGGTGATGAAAAGAATTACGGATGAGTTTGACAGATACAGGAACAAGTATGACTTTTACAGTGACATACTTGGAATAACGGGTGATTCCGAACTTGCCTTAGACCTTGCCGTTCAGTTCAGTGGTGATACATCTACTATGGCTGAAAGTTTTGCAGCAGGGATATACAACAATCTGCAATCCGCATTGGCAGGAATGAATCTTGACCTTGGCGTTTCTGTCGTGCCCGACACATCTTCATTCACCTCAATGAACCAGTATATCAATCAGATACAGGAAGCCATTAAGGGGAATAAGAATATCGGAGAAGATCAGAAAGAGGTTATACAAGGAATGATTGACGCATGGAAAGGCTATTTCAGTGAGATGGCAAAGCAGTATGCGAATGACCTTGAAAAATATGGTGACTACTATACACAGGTTGATATTATCAGGGAGAATTACCGAAAAAGAATTGAAACGGCAAAGGGTATGGGCAACACTTCATTATCTTCCGCGTTGCAGAAAAGTGAAGAAATGGACTTGTTCAAGCTGACCACAGACTATCAGAACTTCTTCGGTGCTGTTGAAGCGATGTCTATGGAGGCTGCAAATACCGTAGCTGACAAGGTAAGGGAAATGCTCAACAGTGCGTTCAGGTCTGGTGCTATCAGCGCAAAGGAATACATGAAGGAACTTGAACGTGTAGACAAGCAGATAGAGAAGATGATGAAGAATAACCAGTCTGACTTTCAGACGTACATGAAAGATGGGATTGAAGGTCTGTATAATAAGCGTTATGATGCAGGAAAGTCAAAGATGATGGCAGGCATGAATGATATGCAACAGGCTATGGCTGACATAGAAAATGCTTCCAAGGCATACGAGGACGCAATGAAGAACGGTGATGAAGAAGCCGCCAATGCCGCTTTGAGTGCCAAGTCGGAAGCCGAATCAAGATACAAGAGCGGACAGGAAGCTGTCAAGACTGGTAAAGGAATGATGGCTGCGGCACAGAACGCTTTGCAGACGGTGAATCTTATCGACTTTATCATAACCAACATATACAATGCCATAAAAGCCATGCAACAGATAATAGCATCCGTGTCCAACCTTATGGATTCTATGGGTAAGGATACTGACAGCGGTTTCATGCGTGAGATGAACCAGTTCTCGGAAGCTATGGGCGTTATGAATGAGGGTGTGAAGAAATCATGGGATTCATTCAAAAGCGGTGATTTTGCAGGTGCGATAGGTTCGGCTATATCCATGCCGCTTGATGTTATCGCTACGTTTAACAGACAGCATGACAAAAGACTTCAAAAGCATATAGAGAATCTTGAATTTGAATCAAAGAAACTTACCAATATCTATAATATGCTTGAAAAGGAATTTGAGCACATTATAGACCCGGCAAAACTTGATGAGGTTACATCCAAACAGGTATCAAATCTGAAAGAACAGTTGCAAATTCAAAAGGATATTCTGGCAGCCGAAGAAGATAAGAAAAAGTCAGACAGAGAAAAAGTAGAAGATTACAAACAGACAATAAAAGAATTGGAGTATGAGATAAGATATTATACAGAAACGCTTGCAAGTGAATTGTACAGCATTGACTTGAAAGATTGGGCTAGCCAGATAGGTGACGCTCTTGTCGAAGCATGGCTGAAAGGTGAGGATGCTGCAAAGGCTTATAAGGACACTGTGGCAGACGTTATGAGAGATGTTGTTAAGAGTTGGGTACAGCGACAGTACATAGAAAAGGCGATGCAACAGGTACAGACCACATTGTTTGGAGCGGACGGTAAAGGTGGTATGTTTGCGGACAACAAGATAGACAAGGATGAACTTATAATACTAGGAAATGTCATGGGTTCATTGGAATCAGCCTTTGCGGAAGCCGGGGGTGTAGTCAATGAGATAAACAACGCCCTAGGCGGAATGCTTACCGAAACGGAAGAGAATGCGGAAGGTCTGTCCAATGCCATTGCAGGAGTTGACGAGAATACATTTAACCAGGCATTGGGGTATCTTAACGGGATGAGATACGAAATGGTTGTACAAAGCGATCTTCTCCGTCAGTTGGTATCGCTTAACGGTGGTTCGGCAGGAACTGGAGGAACGAACATGACAGCCATACAGCAGTCACAGTTGGAGGTTCTCACCCAGCAGCTTGCCGCAACTATGGCGATAAAGACAGCACTCCTAAGTGTCGTTTCCATTGCCCCAAGGTCAGGCGGAAATGCGATAAAAGTTATAATTGACTGATAATATAAACGCCCTGCTAGCTTCACAGTTGGCAGGGCGTTTGAGATTTACTACGAACAAAAAAATCCAATCACTTGAGGTGCTTAGCGGAATCGAACCGCTGTTGTCGGTTTTGCAGACCGTTGACTAAACCACTCATCCAAAGCACCGATTGTGATGCAAATATAGAAAAATATTTTTTAAAGTTAGATGGTTTCTAAGACTATTTTTGTTATTTTTGCACTAATAAACAATGTACACGAATGGCTATATCTAAATATTTTATAAAGAAAGGAAGCGATACGGCAAAGGATTTGTATGCCACATACAGGCTGTATATACTTGAAAGCAAGGGATTATGGGATTTGCCGACAAGAAAGGAAGCCTATGCCGAAAAATGGTATGACAAGAACGGTCAGAAGGTGTACGAACCTGTCACGCCTGTTTACCAGCCAACGGAAGGAAGCATAACATTTGCCGCTTTGGGAGATGTGGAAACGGTAAAGACTAATATCCGTTCGTTCTATTCATATATAACCAATGTGATACCTGCCACTCCCGGTACGCCATACGGTTCATCCTCTTTCTCTATATGGAATGATATATGGGGAGAATCGGCAAAGCAGGTGATAAGATGCACGGGTTTTGAAACAGGTGCAAAGTTGAGTTATCAGGACGTTCAGGACTTACAGAACCCAGACCGACTTGTGTCCGCCTATACATTTTCGTTAAATTTCAGTATTGACCAACCAACGCTTTAAAGACCAATGATTTTACAGATTAAAAGAGGAAATAGGGTTATTGCGGAGAGTGCTGATTTTTCATACAGCCCGTCTTTGCAGGAAGTGAGAAAATTGACTTGTGAAGTCGTTTCCGTTGTTCCGATAGAGTTCAAGGCATACAACTCAAAGAGCGAATCGGAATACGATACAGTCGTATATAACGGTAATACATTCATCCTGTACCAAGCCCCATCGGGAGATAATCTTAATGAAGCAGGAAAATACAAATACTCTCTTCTGTTTTACGGTAAGGAAGTATTGTTGCAGAATGTGGCATTCCTTGACATAGTAAGCGGAACAGGCGGTGAGATAAACAAGATAAGATACACACATGGCGGTCTGTTCCAGTTTTGGGGTGATGCAAAACAGCTTGCAGCACGTATAGAAGCGAATATACAGTCTTACAATGCGTCATTGGGTGTGGGATATACAGGCATTGGTACATGGACGCTTAATGTGGATGCAGAAGGCGAACTGACAGAGGATATGATTGACATAACCGATGGCACCAACCTGTTTGAAGCATTGAAGAACTTCTATGACAAGTTTTATCTCAATTATTACTTCTCAACGACAGCGAACGGTGGGATAATAACCATTACGGACAAGACAAGACCGTCCGTAAACTGGACATTCAAGCAGGGTGACGGTGGGGGTGCTGTAAAAGTTTCCTCTTCCGTAGATACAAGTACACCTGTCATAACCCGAATCATACCACAAGGTGGAAGCAGGAACGTTCCGCCTGAATACAAGAAGGACGCTAAGCCTGCCGATGAATCACGCTATTGCCCGTACATCCTTCTTCCGAATGATTCTGACGGGAACATAAGATATTTCATTGACAGTGAATATGGATTGAAAAACTATGGCGTGAGAGGAAAAACCATATCAAACACGTTCAGTGGGATATATCCTTCCATCAGAGGGAAAAAACTTGGAGATTTGTACCCGTCAGGACTTCCCGAATGGGATACATACAAGGCGGACGGAGAACCCGATCCTCAATCGGGTAAGGTGGCAGGTGAGGGTGCTAGCACATCTACACGGATAGACAAGATTATCGGTTCTACTCCGATAAAGAGTGATGATAGTGACAGTTTCTTCATTTATATGACCTCTCCCGGATTCAACCTAGGGTACAAGGTATATGAGGACGGTGATTCATCCGACAAGATAAATGACAACGTGCAGCCACAGTACAAGCCCCATGCTATGTTTGACAAGTACAGGGATTTTGAGAGTTTTGATATATATGGTACAAGGGCATATTATGACCAGCCTGTAAAGGTTACTGCCACATTCTCCGGAAAGATGCTTTTCAGTATATTACCTATAGGAAGTGATGCTGTAGGGAAAAAGGTGAAGATTAATCTACGTATGGTTACGAACCGTGTATTGGGTCAGGCTTCTCCTTTGAAAGAGGTTGTTATCGGAGAGGAAGGTGCTACTGGTATGCTTGAAATACCTTACGACAAGACCGCTCTTGTAGGATATATAGAAAAAGGTCAGAATACGACAGTCACCATACGTGTTGAGTTCACGTTTGATTCTGATGTTCCTGTCGGAAGCTGTAAGATCGGATTTAGTGAGGAAATGACCTGCAACATACATTTCGGTAATCGGGACGGTTCACAGGATAGGTTCTATTACAAATACGCTTCTGTGACGGATGCAGTGTTCAGTATGCGTACAGGAACTTATACGGGAACGGAATTTAAGATAAACAAAAACGGTATTATTCCTCTTTACGGTGAGGTGAACGGTGATACGGGGGAAACGGAAGAGGATGTTGCCATGTTTAATAAGGGGGCACGATATAAAATATCATGCTACAGAACGGATAGCGACAATGCCAAACTTCCGCTTTATACGGATGGTAAATCTCCTTCAATTGCAGCAGGAACGGAGTTTGTCATTCTGAATATTGTCATGCCCGAATCGTATGTGACAATGGCTGAGAACACGCTTGAAAAGGCGGCTCTTGACTACCTGTCAAGATATGACCATGAGAACCGAACCGTTTCACTTGACATATCTAGCGGATTTGTCGCAGAGCATCCTAATCTTTTCATTGACTTCATAGAAGGAAATATGCTAAAGGTAAGGGATGATGGAATAGGCGTGTTCGATTTCTCTGATAACGGTCAGATAGTGGATATGCAGTTGCAGATACAGTCTTTGGAAATTAAATATTCTAAGGAGAATATGTTTCCGTCATATTCATGCACCATTGCAAGAAGAAAGATACTGTCTTTCTATGAACGGCTGTCACAGGAGAATCAGACCGCTTCAACACAGAATACGACAAATGTAACATTAGGTGGAAGTGGTACGGGAAGCGGAACAAATATTTTCTCTGAACAGCTACTTAATGACCTTATTGCATCGTTTCAGAAGTTCAACGGATGGTTTGAATGGGATGAAGTAAACCAAGCGTTACGATGCAAGTCAGCGTTCTATACAAACCAATGGATATCAGCGTTGGGCGCACAGAGTGGTAGCGGAGAACCGGGAGGTGGAGAAGGCGGACTGATTAAGGCCGTGTACGGATTTGCCGATTTAGGTAAGACGTTTGACGATTCCAACCTTAGCAATACATTCAACGCATATACCATCAACGAGATATGGAAGCTAGCCAAGGAAGGCGGGATGAATACGGACAAATTGTGGCAGGAGTTGGGAAAGGATGATCCGACAAAGAAAATTCACATATCCCATATTCCTGACAATAAATTTGTAACGCTTGATACGGAACAGACAGTTACTGCAAGCAAGATATTTACTGGTCAGTTGTCTACGGCAAATGTAGTTCCTAGCGTGAACAACGCATCCACACTTGGTCTTGAATCGAAGAGATGGGAGAATATTTATGCTGTAGATGCCAACATAAGCGGAACGGTAAAAACACAGGCGTTGCAGGTTGGCGATATAAAGATTATATATGATTCCGTAAACAAGGCAGTAACATTTGAGCATATAGATGGAAGTACGGAAATAGGCTTCTATACCAGAGGATGGATTTCCGCTTTGGGCGTATCTCCCGGAGGAAGCGGAGGAAGCGGTGGTGACGGACTTGTGAAAAACGTATATGGTTTTTCCAATCTCGGCACAACCTTCTCCGATTCAGACCTTGACAATACGTTTAATGCGTACACGATAAACGAGATTTGGAAAATGGCGAAGGAAGGTGGTGGTATAAAGAACATCACCCAGTCGGGGAGTGGAAATGCCGTAACAGACATGACACTTAGTTCTGACGGAAAAACCATTACTGCCGTATTCGGGGAAACATTCGCTAGACAACAGGACTTGGGTACGCTGAATAATACCGTAACACAGTTAAGCAATAAGCTGAACAACTTCCTAGAAGGAAGCGATGCTGATAACATTATCAACAAATGGAAGGAACTTGAAGCATTTCTTGACGGTCTTACGGAAAGCGATAATCTAGCTGAACTTCTCGCACTGAAAGCGGACAAGACCATAACGATAAGCGCAGGAACAGGTCTTACGGGAGGTGGAAACCTGTCCGCAAACCGCACATTGTCACTAGCTACCACGGGGGTGAAGGCTGGTACATATACGAAAGTTACAGTAGACACCTACGGGCGTGTTACAGTTGGTGATAATCCTACCACTTTGGCAGGGTACGGGATTACTGATGCCGTTACCTTGACTACTGCTCAGACTATTTCGGGAAGAAAAACGTTTAGTCAGAATATAGTATTCAATAATAACGGTGGTATAACATATACTGATTCAAATGTAGTATTAAGAAACTCAGACGGTCATACAATACTAGCTAGCTTCGGAGATGGAAGTATAAATCTAAGACCTAATGGGTACAATAATACGGAAGGTGCTGTTTGGATTAATAAGGCAGGAAATGTTCAAGCACCATCAGTGTCAACAAATACCATTACGATAGGAGATGCCCAACTTGTTTACGATTCAGCAAACAAGGCTCTGAGAGTGAAGCATAGAACAGACGGAAACACGGTAGGATTCTACTCGGATGGTTGGGTATCTGCTCTTGGAGTGAAAACAGGTGGTAGCGGTGGTGGTAGCGGTGTTGTAAATACCGTTTACAGCTTCGCAAACCTTACTGACGGCACAACCTTCTCCGATTCAGACCTTGACAATACGTTTAATGCGTACACGATAAAGAAACTATACGACATGGCTGGGCAGGGAGGACTTGACGCTGATGCTATGTGGGCTGAACTGAAAAAGGCTGATTCAAGTAAGATTATAGATGCAAGCCATATACCTACTTCCGTACTGGACGGTAGATGGGTGAAAAAGACTGGCGATACTATGACTGGAACACTTACATCCGCTTCCACTTCCGGCGCAATCGTATTCAAGGGAGTGGAAAATTGTGATATTACCAATATCTATAAAGATAACGGAGTTATCAAGAACGATGATGGTGGGCTTACTTCTATAAGAAACGGATTAAGATTTAATTGGTATGACACCTACTGGTATATAGGAAACATTAGAGGAAGTAGTACGGATAGTGCAGGATTTGGTGTCGTAGACCATAACAACAAGCTGGTTTTACGTGTCACTCCAAATGATGTGAGAGCACCTAGGTTTATGTCAACTGTTGCCACAGGGTTATCACCGTTGATAGTTTCAAGCAATACGCTTGTTAATAATTTAAATAGCAATTATCTTGAAGGGTATAACAAGTTTGGGTTTATACACAGTAACTATTCGGCTTCTACTAACGGAGCTGCGTATGTCAGTGGAGATACACATATTATGCTTATAGCCGAAATAGGCATAGACACTACGTATAGCACGTATGTTATATTACTGTCAAATGAGTTTTGGGGACATCAACACTATTCAGCATTACAGTTACATATAGCTTGTACAAACAATGATAATAATGGTAACAAAACCCCAAGATGCTCTGTTAATGTAATGAGTATGGTAGGTTCTCATGCGAGAAGCGTTTACTACAAAGTAGAAAATAATAAGGCGTATATTTTTATAAAAGTTGGAGGTGGAAATCAGTATGGAAGATGGGCTTCTACTATACTACAAAACTATGATAGCATAACAACTAACAATGCCAATACAACGGGTAATATTACTTTGAGATTTGCCTTTAACCAAGCTAACTCCGGGTTAAGTGATGCAAGTTATGTTAACTATATAAGCTCCACAGGATTAGCCACTTCCCGTACCCTTTGGGGACAACCTTTCAACGGCACGGCTAACGTAAGCGGAAATATGACGGGTGTTGGAAGCATTAACATGAGCGGTCAGCTTACTTCTACCGTAGCAAGTGGTGTTGCTCCATTTATTGTGGCAAGTAATACTGTTGTGGGTAATCTTAATGCAGACATGGTGGATGGATTGCACCTGTCTGATTTTGACGGACGCTACGTAAAGAAAGCAGGTGACACCATGACAGGGGATTTGGCGATGGATGCCAACAAAGGATTTTATTTTCCTCATGGAACAAGAGTAGTTAAAACTTCGGGTAATTGGATTCATGATGGAGCAGACGTAGCTTCTTCAACCGATGCGAACTTACGTTTTGCATCATGGAATGGAATCGGCTGGTATCCTACAATCAGCGGATACACCGTTGCACAAGGGAAAAATGCCATGTGGCTGAATGTAAGAACAGGGGTATTAGATGTACACAGCAACATTACTTCCCATAATGGTTATCTGGCTGCAAACTGGGATTCGGCTAGACGGTTGGTATTGGGCTGTGTAAGTTCCTATGCTTATATTGATTCAAGAGATTCAAGCAATAATGTATTATGCAATATCGTACTGCACGATAATAAGGTTTATATAGGTAATTATGCTGAATCGAACAGGTTCGTATCCACCGTAGGCACAGGCACGCAGCCTTACCAATGCAATTCCACAACATTGAACTCTAATTTAAATGCGGATATGCTGGACAATTGGCATCTTAATTTCTTACCTAGAAATTACAATATAGGTAGATGTTATGCAGTAAGATTTGCTCTAGGTGGTGAAGATAATGGTTGGAAAAAGATATTCGCTTGTTCTGAATCGGGAGCCGGACCATATAAGTCAGTAACGGTTTGGGGAAGGATATGGTACGCCTATGGAAATCATGCACAGGAAGAAGTCAGATATTACCACTTCTGCGCCATATTTTATATGAGAAGTGGACCTAGTTCTTCTAATAGCAGTGTGGGAAATGTTGAAAATTCAGCACGTCTTTATCTCCCCACATTTGCAAAAGGAATGGATAACATTCGCCTTGTACGTGTAGGAAAAAACAATTTTGAAATACAGGTGCGTCAAATTGGTCCATACCACAATGCAAACATTGAATACCAATATAACTCTTATGGGTGTAACGTTTCCGCATGGGAAAGTCTGCAATCAACGTCAAATACTTCCGTAGTTGTATCGGCTGGAGATGCTTCTACATTGGCTGACAGTAGGGCTTCTAGTGCGGATGTATGGACTACTGCAAGAACATTCTATATACAAGACCACAACGCTTCCCATACGGGTGCTGGGGTTAGTGTGAACGGTTCTGCAAATGTATATTTAAAGCTCCCCAATTCCATTCAATGCAGCGATTGGTTTAGAAGTACGGGTCATTCAGGGTGGTATCATCAGGATTATGGTGGCGGAATATATATGCAAGACAGTAATTTCATACGTAATTATGGCGGTAAGAGATTACGTATTCAAACAGACACCTATGACACTCTCCAGTTGGTAAGAAGCAGCGGTTCCGGAGGTAGCTCCATAGCTTTTTATAATGGTGGAGGAACTTTTAGGGGTCAATTAGGTGTGAACGGATCTAGCTGGTTTTCGTTTGATACTGGTACTGCTACGGCTAATATAAATGTGGTTGAAATATCCCCGGCCGGAGGAATCCATTCAAAGGCTGAGATAACAGCCAAGGCTAGCGGTTCTGATATTAGACTAAAGAAGGATATTCAGAATTACAATGCCATGAACATTATAAATAAGTTCAGGTCTGTAAAATACCACTGGAATGATATTGCCAAGGCAAACTCCGAGGTGTACAATAATGACTATGACCAGTTTGGTCTGATAGCACAAGACCTTATAGCAGGCGGATTTGAACAATGGGTAAGGGATGTGTTCCATGATTACTATACGGTTACTTATGAAAGACTTATCCCCGTTGTGTGGAAAGGTTTGCAGGAGGTTGATGATGAGGTTACAAGATTAAAGAAAAGAGTGAAAGAATTGGAAAAGAGATTAGGTATTAACAATTAATAAATAAAAAAATATTATGGGTCATTCTAACGGAAAGATTACAGCCCCAATAAACTTGGATGGTGACGTTTACGCCACTCTTGGCATAGGCAGTGTGAATGGGGCTTACGATTTAGGATACGCTTGTGCAAATACCCACGGGAAAATAAACCCGTGGGCACGGTACAAGCCTGTACGTTACGAAAGCCTTGCACCGGGTGAGAATGAAAAATGGTGGCAAGGATGGGATGGTAACTGTGGTGTCAAACCTTTTCAAATGGCAGGATACTGGGATGCGCCAAAACACGCTGATGGAAGCATGAACGGATGGGAATATACTCCACCGACAGGGGGAAAGTTTCCATTTCGCCTTACCGACTTTAACGGGTACAATCATCGTGCCAGTGCACCGATAAGTAGTTTCTCATGCCCGGATACTGCTACCAATCAGTTTACAAGTAGTAATTTTGTCTGTTCTGCGGCTATAATGATGCCATCGGAGGGGCATGATACTGATTATCTTAACATGGGTGACTTTTCCGAGATAGCCGATTGCTATTTCGGTGTCTATGTTAAGCACAAGACCAGTCAGAAGTACAGGCGTGTTACTGCCGACAAGAAGATAGGAACAGGATATGCTATGGTTACTGTAAACTCGTGGGGTATGACTGCTGGTGATTGGGAAGTTTATCCTTTCCTTAGTACAGCTATATTGAAGCAGGATGACCCCGATATTGCTCATATAGCATATTCCGTACCAATGGTAAGCAAAAGAGATATAGAGATAGTTGGTTCTTACGTAAGCATAACAATAATTGGTGGAGTGATGCCATCCGTTATGGGATATATTGAAGTTACAGTAAGAGTGAGAAACGGTTCGAGTAGCTCTATTTCTTTCCGTAATAATAGTTGTATGTCTAGGTTTGCAAGTAAGAACTTTGAAGATCCTATGGTTATAGGTGAATCAAGAGAAACAATAGAGGATTTTTCAGTATCCGCCAATTCTAGCATTGACAAGAAGGTGAGAATACTCATATCATCGGAACTGATTAATGCAGGAAGTGCAAGGGTATGGGTAAGCCTTAACAGTGCTGCATATAAAGATAGTACATTGCTTCTTTCTATGGGTCCGGGGTTATAACAATATCACTTCCCTTACCGTTTATCAGTAAGGGGAAGTGATTACTTTAATTTTTCCTCAAACTCTGCAATGATACAGTCTGCACCCAATTCTCTAATACGGAAGAGAGGACTTCTGTTGCTTTTTCAACCGAAACATTATCCGTTACACGTTCCATCATTCAATCTCCTTTCGTTCCAAAATAAATAGCACCAAGTATGACAAACGAGCATCCGCAAAGGAATGCAAAAATATGACTAACTATTGGGTTCATTTTATTCCTTTCAAAATATGACTAATTACATCTATCGTCCATCCGTTCCCTAACAGCCCCATGCCTATATGTGGCTGTACCGACTTGGTGTATCCTTCGGGAACGGTCTGCAATCTTTCCGCTTCCGTAATATTAGGTGTTCTAAAGCCATTTTTCGGATTACAGTCAGGTGAATTGAATATCAATGGTGTAAGGGATTTCCTATACCTTCTCAACAATGATTCAGGGTTCTTTGCAAACCTGTTCCATGATTCAAGCATACACCATGACTTTTCCTTCTCGACATATCCATCGGTAATTATATCCTTGAACAATATTCCCTTGTCCTTCCATGCAGGTATTTCCCAGTTGCACCAATAGTATCTTGCACGCATCTGTGCCGAAAAGTCGGAACTGTTGATATATACATAATCGACATTCAGGTATTCCGATATGATAGCCGCCCATTCGGGCTTCATCTTCACGTTTTCCAATAGGAATTTTACATTAGGATTGAATTGTCTGATATGATTAAGTATGTTTACGTATTCAAAGAACAATCCCGAACGCTCGCCATCGAAGTTCAGTTTCTCTTTCCCTAACTGTGAGAAATCCTGGCATGGTGTTCCGCCAATCAATAAATCAATATCTTTCCACTGTATATCCCATTCTTTCCAATTTTTTATATCACCCAATTCAATTATATCGGAGTAATTATCCAGTGCAACCTTGATAGACGATTCGTTTATTTCGCTTGCATAATACTTGTCTACTCTATATCCCATTCTCTCTAGTGCGATACGTCCGCAAGCTATCCCGTCACATAAACTCAATACGTTCATTTTTCAATATATTTAAAGATATGTTTTATTGTTTCTATATTCCACCCGTTACCTAACATCTTGTAACGCTGTGTGTCGGATATTCCATCCCATACATACCATTCGGGAACGGTTTGAAGCCGTGCACACTCGGTGGGGGTAAGCCTACGAATACGAAAATTACCGTTATCAACTAGCGTCATACCGTTTACCATTGCTCCCTTGTGTGATGTAGCAAGTAATGTATGAGCCTTATCGTCTATACTGCGTATATTTTTCTTTATATATTTGTTTGGAATTGTAATATCGGCAATATTAGGAGTACCAATTATAACGCATGGTTGTGAATTACCATCATTTCTAGCCCTTGCCATCAGTGTGCATGATTTGCCCGATTTTATTTCACGGAAATGTTTTCCTCTAAATGTACGTATCGTTCCCGAAACAATTATCAGATTATCCTTTTGTACGGTTGTAAGACAATTGGTTTTTCCATCTTCCCTAGGTTCAAGCTGCTGGATGTTCTTTCTCTGTTCCTTTACAATCCCGGCTTCATATTCCTTTCTTATCTGTTTTCCATATTCGGTTCTTTTTAAAGTAAGGCAGGCTGATTCACGCCCTCGCATCGCAACACATATCGGATCATTATCCGTCTTTACCCTGCCCTTCAAGCATTCAATCATCTTGTCAGACAAGAAATATTTTTCATCAACCTCTTCTTCAAGAATGTCCCTTAACAATATACCCCTATCTTCCGGCTGTGGAATATCGTCATGGATATCCGTCCAGTATATGCGCCTTCTGTTTTGTGCCGATACAAGTGCGGAGTTGATATGTATTCCTTTCCTCCCCATTGTTTCATTGAACACAGATTCCCATTTCTTTCCCATTTCCACATTTTCAAGGAAGAATTTGGGATTGTCACCACGTTCAATAAGTTCGTGGTATATACGCATGTATTCCCAGAACAGATAGGATTGCCCTTCAAATTCAAAACCGTTCTCCTTCAATTCAAGATACGTTTGTAAGTCTAAAACCTCCATGCCTTCTTTCGTTGAAAGCCCTTTTCTCTTGCCGGACATAGACAGGTTCGTACATGGCGATCCTCCGATTATCAAGTCTATCTTATCCAGTCTGCTTACTTCAAGTTCTCTTACATCACCAAGCTGTATGGTGTCAGGAAAGTTCTGCATGGTTGCCTTTATGGCAAACTTGTCCACTTCGGACGCATAGTATTTTTCTACAGGAATGCCAAGTTCGGAAAGTGTTATCCGTCCGCACGACATCCCATCGAAAAGGCTTAATACATTCATCGCTATATTTTTTTTTAATTTTCAGCAAATATACGACATAAAACCGTATGCAACCAATACGTTTAACTTTTTTTAATTATCTTTGCGATAATAGATAAAATTCATAATATGCAGTTTTCCATAGTACCAAAAATAGATGCCGAGATTATGTTTTCGGAAGATGACCTGTCCGTTTTCAGACAATCGACAGACGGTCTGTATTATATGATCCATACCAATAAGGTTATGGAAGTGATGCCTATGACGTTACCTGAGGACGGAACGGAACGCCCTTTCCCTTACGATACATACGACACGGGCACAAGAGAGTTTGAGAAGCTGCTTTTATCTGAGGAATGGGCTAAAATGGGAGAAATATGAGAAAGATAGGGCTTTTTAATATAGGCAGACTTGGCCTTGTAAAATCGGCAGGTACAGGAAAGACCGATATAAACAAGGTGATAGAAGAATGGGTGAAAGAACACATGGTGTTTTGGTATGATATGTCAAAGCCTGTGGATGTTTATGTTCCCGGCATTACTTATGCAAATCCTTTTGTGAACCTAGGAGGAAAGATAACTTATGATAAGACTATAAATAAGTGTATAATAACCCATACACCTACAAATAACAATAATATTGCATTTTGGCAAATAATTGTAAAACCGTTACAATATGTAGAATCTTATAAAATACGTGTAACAGGATTGCCAACAGGTTTCACTATTAAAGGAAGGTTTGGATATGATGATATTCAGATAACGTCTGATGGAGAATATGACATACCTGAATACAGGAACAGTAGCACAACAAACACATCTTATCCCGAATTTTATTTGGCAGGTGATAATGTGAATGATGTGGATTGTAATATTGTGGTAGAAGAAACACCTACAAAACAATCCGTTCCCACAAACGAGATACTAAAAGCCAATCCATACCTGCAAGACCACAGCGGAAACAACAGGCCTCTGAAACTTAACAATTTCCTGTTCGCTGCAATGAGCGGAGTGGGAGGGTATGATATTGCTAGCACTAATATTCTATCCGATAGAGCAAATGTTACTGTTACGGATAACAGAATTATTCATATTACTAAAAAACTATCCACTACGGATAACATGGTAAACATAGTTCCGGCAAACTCTAACCCAACGCATAAGTTTAAGGTTACAGGTCTTTCTGATGGCAGACAAGTTAGTTTGGTAAACAGAAATGGCGGATTTTATACTTTTGACAACGGGGAACATGAAGTCACATTGACTTATCCCGAAGGAACCACTTCATTATACAATGCCATAGGAGTTACAGGAAGTGCAGGAGATATGGATGTAACAATAGAGTTTATACCTAGATATCCCAACGCCCTAGTAACTGATGGAGTGGATGATTACGGTGTTGTAGAGAACTTTAAATCACTGCAAAATTATATGATGTTCTTCCAATGTGCCATCATAAGACCTGCCACTTCAAAAGGTATGTTCTCGACAACTCCGATAGAGGATAATATTAAAGGATGGATGTTATTGCAAGGAAACAGTGCAAAGGAGGTAAGGTTCGGTAACAACGTTTATAAAAACTTTAATGTTACGTCTAGTATAGGGGATAAAATCAGTTATGTCCTCTCGGCAAACAATGAATTAATGACTTGCTATGTAGGTGAAGAGAAGGCAACTTTAGCAGGAACTTACAAGCAAACTGGTGCAAATATGTCATTATTCTTGTCGGATAACAACAATAAGACTAGGTTTGGCTCTATGGCTTTTTATAAATCCATTTTGTTTAATGCAGTTCCCACCCAACAAACTGACGGATTCACCGAGCAGGATTTGATTGATTACTATATACCAAAGGCTATCGTAACGATAACGGTGGTGGACGTATCAGGCTCACCCATACAGGACGCAACGGTTACGGTGGGAGGTGTACAGTACAAAACGTTGTCTGACGGTACAGTGAAAGTACGGGGTATAGCAAATAGCACGATGTCGCTGTCTGTAAAGAAAGACGGGTATATGCCGTTTTCTGACAATTCATGGAAGTTTGCCGATTCAAGGATAACGCTAGAGGTTCTTCGGAATACCGTAATCACTGAAAATGGATACAGCATATTGCTTGAAAACGATGGTTTAATATTAACGGAATGATATAATGGAAGATAATCTTAAAATTTCACAGATGCCTCCCGTTGAAACCGCTACGGGAGAAGAGATGATACCATGTGTGACGGGAAGCCCTAAACAGAACAAATCCGTCACGGTGTCCAAGATAAGACAGGGCATGGTAAAGGACGAAAACTATGTGCATACAGACAATAACTTTACTACCCAGTTGAAAGATAAACTTGACGGGATAGAGAAAGGAGCACAGAAGAATACCGTCATAGGCGTGAAAGGTAATGCCGAACAGTCTTACAGGACAGGGAATGTCAATATAACGAAAGACAATTTAGGTCTGTCAAAGGTGGACAATACGTCCGATGCCGAAAAGCCCGTATCCACCGCGCAGAAAGCAGCCATAGACAAGAAGGTAGACAAGGTGGACGGCAAGGCGTTATCCACAAACGACTTTACCAATGACTACAAAACCCTTCTCGAACAGATAAAGATGCAGCAGGGGAACATATATGGAGTGGAGATGAGAAGAGGGCAGGCAGACCCAGCCTTTCAGACATGGATAGGAAAGGAAGAGTTCAAGACATCCCATCCCATCCTCAACTCTTTCCGTGTGGCAAAGGTAAAAGACGGTAAGGTAGTCGGATTTCTTGACCAGACCAATTTCTTCAAAATGGCTGACGGTAGCCCGTCAAATATTGTTATTGACGGAACTGATGTAACAGATGACGGAAGCGATATTATGCTTGTAAACACCAAGCCTTTCTGGGTAATCAACGGAGGAACGGATGACACATACGAAAGAAGGCTTGTCAGTGACACTCCGTTTACATACGGTGGCGATACAGCCATAGAGATAAAGCCGTTCGGAATGAGTATCGGTTATTCCACGATAAAAGAAGGAAAGCAGAGGTCTATCCTTGACTACACGGTAAAAGGAACGACAGCAGCAGGAAATCTAGGCGTGAATATAATGCAAGGAAACGGATGGCCTACGATAGGTGTATCACGTTTTGATTACGAGAAATACGCTAGGGCAAAGAACCATGACATCACGAAGAACTATCCTTACGCCAATGCGTTCGCCCTTGACCTTGAAGTATGGTGCACGCTTCTGTTCATTAAGTTTAGGACAAAAGACCTGCACGCGCAGTCTGTTTGCGGAAAAGGAATATCATCCAACGATTCAGCCCCCGATGCGTCAAGCTGGGGGAAAATGACAGGCGTCAGGTTCAAGAAGGCGGACGGTCAGACCTATGTGTATTACAAGATGAACGGGCAAGGATTTAAAGCGTCCGAAACAGGAACGTCTTATGATTTCGCCGTATTAATAAACAACTACCGTCCTTGCATGAAGATGTTTGAAGCACAGCTTGCCATGTCATACGCAAAGGAACACAATGTCGCTCCCGACACCGAGTTTGAATATGAAAGTACAAAATACAAATACTACAATTTCCAAGGTCATAACGGATTGGCTGACGGGGAAATGTCAGGTATCGTAGCCAAATTTGTCAATGCAACTGTAACTAACGGATGGAGTATTCCTGACAATGCGGCAGTGACAAACCGTGAAATAGAGATATGCTTTACACAGCCTATCATTCGCGGACGTATTGCCGGGTGGGGAGATATATGGATGTGGTATAGTGGGATAGATTGTGTCATGCACGATTCTACATCCATAGACATCTATCAGACCTATGACGTGAACAATCTGACTACAGACAATGTAGCCACAGAAAAAAATCCTGGTGAATCTTACGGTTTTGAGAATACGTATGATTTTGTCGGTTCTATGGCTAGAAGTGAAGGATTCATGACGAAGAACTTTGAGAACTCGCTTATTGGAGAGGTCAAGGGAAGCAATCTTCACACGGGGGAATGCCATTACAACTGGTTTACGGTAAATGCAGGTTCGGGTAAGATTGGAAGGCGTGGTGTTTTCTTTGGTGGTAAGTCGTCCTACGACAATTGTTCTCTGCGGAATGGTAATGCGGGCTCTACCCCTTCGTATGCGGGCACGAGCATCGGTGGCGGCTTTCGTTGTACAATAACCCAACCCTAATTTTTCACGAAGTGAAAAATCCCCCTCCCAAAACTTGCAAAATATATTAATTATGTTTAAGTTTGCATAATAAAAATCTAACCAAATGCGGATAGTTTTATTATGGTAATACGAATAATTTTGCTATATTTGCATTAAAAATAAGAACAATATGAATATAGTAAATGTAGTAAATTATGAAGGTCTTTACTGTGTTACAGATGAAGGCGATATTTTTTCTTTAAAAAGAGGTGTCAAGCTGAAACCTCATCTTGAAAAAAGTGGATATATGAGTATAGCCTTAAATAAAAATGGAGAGAAACATACGTATAGAGTACACACCATTGTTTTTAATTCCTTTAATAAAAGGAATAATGAATTGGTTATAGACCACATAGATGGTAATAAAACAAATAATAAATTATCTAATTTAAGGCAGATACACACAAGAGAAAATACTGCAAGAAGCATGACTAACAAATACGGAAGAGGCGTTAAGTATTACAAAAACATAAATAAGTACGGTTCATGTATTTCTATTAACCGTACAAGATATTATTTAGGGGTTTTCCCGACAGCAGAACAAGCTAGCAATGCTTATATAGAAGCACTAAATAACTGGGAGTTACACGGAATATTGCCAACTGTAAAAGATAGGAATATAAAATATTGTAAAGTTTGTGGTAGGGAACTTCCTATTGATGATTTTTATTTAATAAAAGGGCATGGCAGGTCATGGATGTGTAAGTCATGCTCTAGGGAATATTCAAAAAATAAACGAAATACAACAATATGGAAAGAGGTTTGATTTTTGACGAGAAGCCTGCCTTTATCTTTGATTTAGGCACTGGATATAGCAATGTTCATTTAAACATTGAACAAGTTGACGAACCCGAAACGGACGATATGGGAAATATTGTACAGGAAAAGTTCGTCAAAAAGTGGAAAGCCGATGTACAGCGTGTAAAGAACCCTGTATCATACGACAAAACGGTAGATGCCGCCATAAAGGATGAATTTCCAAACGGAGAGGAAGAAGCGGCTCTCAGAAAAGGTATTTTAAACAAACTTGACCCGGATTATGTAAAACTGAACGAGTTTGCCGAAAGTGTGAAACAATCTTACTTGAAAGGATATGGAAAACAATGATAAACAACAGATAGGTGGGTATTTCTCCACCAAAAACGCTTCAAAGGACGAAGCGTTAAAAGGTTTAGTGGCTGCAAGAATATCAGCATCGGAAGATGTTACCGACAAGGAATACACAGCATTGTCAAACCTTATAAGAGTAGCAACATCGGATGGATGCCGTATCTCATTGGTACAGGAAACGAAAAGCAGATCAAGCAGAATAGCACCAACAGGAATGCTTCTCCCAGCAGGAACGGTGGAATATTTTTCAGTCACACCGGGAAGCAAGGTAAGTGTTACGGGAACAGCAAACATATCATCTATTGAGTAGGACATGGGAATGAATTACAACACGATATTAGCCTCTTTACTTGACGGAATATCTCTAGCATTGAAAAGCGGAAACTCGAATGTTGATGCGGAACAGTTCAATTTCCTTACTGACGCAATAAACAAATCCACTATCATACCGTCTTATTTTGATAGAGAAAATGCCATTAAGTATCTTGATGTGAGCGACACAGAGTTTGCAAGGCTTACATACAAAGGCACTAAGTTTCATCCCGTACAACCGTTATTATCTCCCGTGAGAGTACAAGGAATGACAAAACCCGTTTATTTGAAAGAAACATTGGATGCTCTTAAAAACAACGGGCTTATACGTCCAAAGAAGTCAAGGGGTAAATACAAGACTAAAAGCTAGACAACCTCATACGCATACATTGTAACACAATCATCTTTATTCTCCATATTAACCGCTTGGAAAATGTTTTCTTCATTATCCAAAGCGGTTATTTTATATGTTCCGTTCGTCAGATCAACAGTGTCACCTAATTTTATATAAGCGTACTTGTTTCCACTAGGTATTAAATACGTAATCTTTATTGGATTATTATTCCATTTTTTTAATTCTTTCATCTTCAATTCCTCTATTTTAAAATTATTGCGCTAATATACGAATAGGAAAAGCAACATACAAGAAAATAACTTATTTTAACAAGTTTAAACTATCTGAAACACAATAAGTTATACTACGAAATTTTTATTTTTGTTTAGACCACCCATGTTGTAAATTTACTTTCGTAAAGATGAGTGCACAGTCTTTACGGGAGTTATAATACACACACATTAAATTACAATATTATGGGTTCAGACAAAATTTTTATGTTCGACAATCCTGCCGCTGGAGAAAGCGCAGGTATTATGTCAATGATTCCTGCACTGTTGCAGAATAAAGGATTAGACCCCAATATGGTTGCCGCTCTTATGAGCAATAAAAACAATCAAGACGCTTGGGGTGGTGCTGGTTGTTGGTGGATCTGGATTATCCTGCTCTTCTTCCTGTGGGGTGGTAACGGATTCGGTAACGGGTTTGGCAATGGAGCAAACGGAATCCCTGCTCAATTGAACAATGAAGCAGGACGTGAATTGTTGATGAACGCTATTCAAGGAAACGGAACAGCTATCAATCAGTTGGCTAGTTCTTTGAACTGCTCTACTCAACAGTTGCAGAATGCTATCTGCCAAATTCAAGGACAGATTCAGCAAGTAGGTAACCAGGTAGGTCTTTCCTCTCAACAGATCATCAACTCAATTCAGTCCAATAGTGCAGCTATTGGTTCTCAGCTTGCTTCTTGCTGCTGCGATATTCGTACAGCTATTGAACGTCAAGGATGTGATAGCCGTTTGGCTACTGTAGAACAGACTAATACTTTGACTAGCAATGCAAACACTCAGTTCAACATCATATCTGCTAAGATTGATGCTCAAAGCGCAATCATCAATGACAAGTTCTGTCAGCTTGAAATGCGTGAAATGCAAAACAAGATTGATGCTCTCAGACAGGAAAATAGCAATTTAGCTTTAGCTGCTTCTCAGCAGGCACAGACTGCAAATATAGTTGGACAACTTAAAGCTCCGTGCCCGGTTCCATCCTATATAGTGCCTAACCCAAATTGTTGCTATGGAGGTTATCCGTTCATGGCTGGTTTTGGTGCAGGTTATGCTGCTGGTGACAACTGTGGTTGCAATTGCTAAAGTTTAGTTAAGAGTTCTTTGACTTATTGAATTGGGCTTCGTAATCGGATAGGTACATCCATTTATATCCTTTATGATACTTTCTTTTGCCTAAACATACAGCGGAAATATGACCTTGATTATATCCTTCTGTTTTTTTAGCAAAAGTGGGTGATTCATAAATCTTAATATCATTAGGATTACTTGGATTGATACGAACAACAGATTTACTGTTTGCTAGAATAATTTTTCTATTTCCAATTTTAGATAAAGAGTTTCTTTTTCTTGTTATTGGATTTAGAGCATTCATAGAGGAATTGCACCATCTTAAATTAGATACTTTGTTGTTTTTCCTGTTGGTATCTATATGGTCTATTATGGGATAATTATTAGGGTTAGATATATGTGCAGATGCAACTAATCTATGAACATAGCATTTTTTCTCTTTATTATCTTTATATAGGCGAGCTTGTAAGTATCCAAATTTCGTTTCCATTAAATGACATAGCTTTGGTGGCATAACGTATCCACCATTGCCATTATCTCTAAAACGTTCTTTAAACACAACTCTACCATATGAAGAAACCATATATGTTTCTTCATATCCGATTACGTCCTTCCAAATTTCTCCTTCCAAGGAGATGCTCTTAATAAATTCTTCGTTTGTCATTGCTAACTTATTTTAGTGATGCTAACATAAAAAAAGAGGGAAGGGCGTTAGCGAACCCTTTTCAATAGGTTAATTACTCCTATCTATCCCGATGCAAAAATAGTAAAATTTTAAAGAAAGGGAAAAGTTATGAGTTATTTTTTTAATCCTTATATGATGGGATATAACGCTAACCGTTTTAAAGGAGTACATAGACTTGACTTTGGAGGAATACCGTTTGTTCGGACATCTTCTGTAACAACAGACACGACAAATTCAGAGGTTATCTATGGTATTAGCCCGTGCCTGTTCAGACGATTGCCAAATCAAGGTATTTTGCTCTTGAGTGTAAATCATGTTCCTGCTGCCGGATCTGACGGGTATCTTGTTTCTGTGGCTACCACACTGACAAATACCACATCAACATCCACAAGCAAGGTTCCTTTGGTAAACGGTTCGGGAGATCAGATTCCGTCTAGTGAAATTTCACAAGGCAATAAATACTTTGTCTATTACGACAAATGTAATGGGATATTTCAAGTAGTTAATCATATCGTTGCACCTGCTACTGCCGCACAGGCTAGAAGCACTGTAAAATGATATTAAAAAGTTAGAATAAGTATGTTTCAATCAATACGACAAGGACAGCAGTTTTTCATATTGCATAAAGGGGAAAACCCAAGATGTGATGTGGGCACTGTGGTAAGTGTTTCAAATCCTGTTCCTAAATATCAGAACGGATATACAGCATATCCTCTTCCGCAAAATGAAATGGTTGTGGATGTGAAAGTTAAGGTTGGAGATGATACTCTTGATTTTCAAAAGTTGCCAGCCAATCTTAGTATAGCAGACTTTTCCCAAGTAGGCGGAAATGTGGTTGTATCGGAAAGCAAGGATGCCATCAATGCAGAGATAGAAGCAATGAAAATAAGTAGTGTAAGGGTTGTGGAATCTGTGGAATACCATCAGAAAGTAATCAAAAGCTGCGATGAGATGCTTACAGCATTGAATCCTGCATTTGCCGAAAAGGCACAGCAGGACAAGGAGATGAAGGAACTTAAAGGTGAATTGTCACAGATAAAGGATATACTTGCACAACTTGCTGCTTCTGGTATCAAATTGCCTGACGTGCAACATGTAAACAATAATAATAACAACAATAAAAAATAAACACTATGGGTTGGAAAGTATATGGAATGGGCCGTAGCTTTGAAGGTGAAGATATGGACCGGGAATTAGAAAAAGCGTATAAAGAAGGCTATCGTGACGCTATGGAAGAAATGGATGGACGTTACGGTGAGCGTGGAATGCGTAGAAGAATGGACGATGACGGGCGTATTTGGGATGACGATGATGAGTACGGAGAAAGACGCGGAGTCAAAGGTACTGGTCCTTACGCCAGACGTAGACGCTAATTAAATTGGTTTAAGCCCGTAGTGGTTTGCTACGGGCTATCTTTTTAAAAACAAAAGCTATGGAAAGAACGAGATTAGATGTATATGAGAAACTTCCTTCGGGAATGGAAAAATATCTTGCAGAACATGGATGGAATTTCTCAAAGAAATTGTGTGAATATGCCGTTTCAAAAATGAAAGACAGGAACGGTAACAAAATACACCCATATGACAAAGACCAAGTAGAAGCATTGATGAAGCAATTCAATGTTGAATTGAAAAACGATGTGGAATACAACAAGGTTTATGTATTGAATATGGTACGTGCCGACTACATGGGTTCATCCATCGTCAATGAACAATATGCCTGTATGTTTGTAAAAGACTATCTTGACGATGTTGACGGAAGCCCTACCCGTGCTCTTGACGAGTATTACGCAAAGTGTATAGCCTGTGGAACACCTTTCTCTTGGGAGGATTATATCTGATTGCTATGGTACGACAAAGACTATACATTGAGGAATATGATTGGACGGTTGATGTGTTCTATTCTGTGGATAAATACTCTTATTTAAGAGCGATGTACAGACTGGAATACATTGGCTGTCCTTTTCATTTGCTGAACAGGATAACGGATAAGATAAAGACTGAAAAATACAATTACGGTGTAACGTATTCAAACAATAAGTGCACTGTAATTATTATCAGTCACAGTACGTCTGATGAAGAATTTATGAATACACTAGAGCATGAAAAACAACACATGATTGGTCATATAATTGACTATTACGGCATAAAGCCTTCATCAGAAGAAGCCGGATACCTTGCAGGATATGTAGGTGCTTTATTTACAAAACCTATAAAAGACGAGATTTGCGATTGTTGTAAGAAAAAACTAAAATAAATCATTATGAAAAAGATTTTTATGGCTATGATTAGCGGAAAAAGTAAAGAAGAAGTATATGATATGCTTAACGATTCGGAAAAGGAAATACTGTTCGGTATTGCTCAAAGCATGGGTATGTCACGGGTGGAAAGAAGAAAAATGAAAAGAAAATACGAAAAGAGAAGATAGGCTAACTGCCTATCCTCTCTATTATCAGTTAAAACTTTGGTATAATTCAAGATTGTTGAAAACATAACACTCCTTATCTCTTATTTGCGGATACATGTAGGATGGGATTTCTGCTATCTTACGGGCATTGCCCCAATATGATATCTGGTCTTTTACATCAAATAGAAGTTGCGGAGTATCATAAAACAGGTTCAGTTCTCCTGTTGTTTGTACACCTTCATCCCATTTGCCTTCGTCACGAGCGATATATAGTTTAAAATTGTTCATATTCCATGTTAAAATAATGGTCAAGTTTACTTTTGTATTCAGGAAATTCCTCATACATGGATTTTAATGTTCTCATGGACATACATTCTTTCTGTACTCCCTTTTGGTTAAGTTCGCAAAATTGCCTAAATGACATTTTCTTATAGAAACTAGGCTGGTTTACCCATCTTGCAATCTGCACATATATGTTTGACATGGGATGAAGAGCGTAATCCTTGTATCTCATGACATATCCAAGACATTTATATCTCATAAGTATCTCTATCCTTTCAAACAGTTCAAGGATATCTTTTATTAGCAACTCTCTGCTTGTACCGATTTCAAATCCGCAAAACAGATAAAGTTTGGTTGACTTGTCCGTAATACTTCTCCATAAATCAAGTTTTCTTGA
>OGMN01000215.1_pt1 | contig 72576 bp, 50 predicted proteins | sample 1573211 | NCBI WGS metagenome assembly OGMN01 (sample SAMEA2581876, study PRJEB24529) | metagenome | biome: Human gut stool | place: China | collected 2011
TTAATATAAACTAATTTAAATCATGTCTGAGAAAATTTCTTTGGACAGTAGTGATTTAAAAATTTGTCATCTGGCATAAGCAATGCTTTGTCAGGGGCTACTGGAAACTTAGCAAAAATGGGTGCTAATTTATTATCAGCTATTGTTGGTGGTAGTAGTACAAGTGGTCCCATTCCTGTTTGTTTTACATTCAACACTCAGATAGAGCTACAAGGACGTGGTACCGAAGGAGGTGCATTCCCTTCAACTCCAGTATCTTTTTGGTGTCCAGGAACAAATATACCACCGAATGCTATAGGTTATATACCATTATACAACAAGTCACTAGGTGTGTTGAATTTCGAAGGACAACCAGCTGTCCCATATACCTATCAAGAGTTTCCTAGTACAATGGAGGATATTGATGGGCGAATTCTTTATCTTCTGGAAGGCTATTGTAAATTTCCAGAAGAGGTTGATTTTTCTAATTATCTTAGAATAAATCCTGAAGTCTCGAAAATAGCTACAGTTACAATCAAAAAACAAGAACTTGTTGCTAGTTATAAGGACGAATATGGTAAAAAGAATGTTTGGCTACAACCTTCTAGCTTTACTTGGGATATAGGAGATGTTCCTGCTTACTCAAACCGTCATGACTTTCCTGAAGATTTAAAATTAGGAGTCCGTTTTACAGTGGAAATAAAACCATTGGATGGAGGTGCAACTTCTACTATAATAAAAACATTCCAGCTCTCTTTTCCAAAGAACTTATAAAAATTAAGCCTTATGAAATACATATTTTTTTTTATTTTATCAATCTTCATCTCATGTCTAGTACCTAGTTGTAATGACCAAGATGAAATTTTAATGGAAGGATCATTGACTATTACATTTAAGAATCCACCACAGGAACTCATAATCAATATTTATTCAATGCAAAGTATGAATACTCCTATCTGGAGTACTCCATCCGAAGGGAAAAAAGAGTTTAAGCTCCCTCTAAATATAGGAAATTATGTGATAAAACCGACATCGCCTACCAGTTCCTTTTTCGAATTGGCTTTTCAGATAAGACAAGGAAAAGAGAGTATAATATCATACGATGAAAGAAATCAAGGAAAAGTAAGCACCCCCCATTGAATATTGTAATAAATATGTATGAGAGTACATCAAAATGATGAAGACACTAAAAAAGTCCCCTAAGGCTTTCTCTTAGAAACAATGACGGTATAAATCTAATCAAATTTATATTTATACCGTTTCTTGTATTTTAGATTTAATAATTCAAATCTTCATGATTTGATCACCTTTCAAGATAACCTACTTCTACAAAACTGGACATAAAAGAAAAAAAAATAAAAGTAAACAAAAGCTTTAACCAACAAAACTTTTGTTTACTTTTAAAGTGGAGCTGGAGGGAATCGAACCCTCGTCCAAACGAGGAAATCATAAGCTTTCTACATGCTTATCTTTGCCTAGATTTTCGAACAGGAACAGAACCAAAGCCATCAATTCCTGCCTTATCCTCTAAAGTTTCATCAAAAGTGCGAGGCCACTTCCAACTATCCCCGATGTAACTGCACCACTGAACCGGAACGCTTCGGAGCAACAGCTTCCGAGTGATGTCTCGTCCTGGCACCTTGTGCCTGGATTAAGCTAATCTACTATGATTCGATTAAGCAGCAAGAGCGTAATTAGTTTCGCCAGATAAAATTTTGATAACTGAGATTTAAGTGGAAATTACCGACCCACTGCATGCTTACCTACCATTTCTGCCCGCTGTCAAATCCAGTCAACCCCATGACTTTGCAACAAGCTGAAAATTCTGCTTTATTGGATGCAAAGATAGAAAATGTTTTGGTATCGTTCATCATTCTTTTGCAATTATTATCACTTTACTCCTACCTTCCCCTACCACAACCAGATATAAAAGACAAGAAACATTTTCTAAATAACGAAAAGACATTGGTGAATATTATATCAAAGCATTATCTTTACCGGGCAAATTTATTCTTAACACGAGAAAATACCATGAAGAAACTTTTACTCATTAGCCTGTTTCTAGGAAGTTGTGCTACCCTCCCTGCACAAAAAACATCCAAGATTCCTACTGTTTATAAGCCTGTCCGTACAGAAATGTACAAAAAAGGATGGATAGATTTCAATAAAAACGGTATTAAAGATGTATATGAAGACCCATCCGCACCCATTGACGCACGTATAGAAGATTTACTCAGCCAGATGACACTGGAGGAGAAAACGTGCCAGATGGTAACCCTTTATGGATATAAACGGGTACTGAAGGACGACTTGCCTACACCCGAATGGAAGAACCAACTATGGAAGGACGGGATCGGTGCTATCGACGAACATCTGAATGGTTTCCAACAATGGGGACTTCCTCCATCGGACAATGAATATGTATGGCCTGCCTCCAAACACGCTTGGGCATTGAATGAAGTACAACGTTTCTTTATTGAGGAGACACGTCTCGGCATTCCGACGGATTTCACCAATGAGGGAATCCGAGGAGTGGAGAGTTACAAAGCCACCAACTTCCCCACCCAACTGGGGCTAGGCCATACCTGGAACCGCCAACTGCTCCGTCAGATAGGACTAATCACCGGACGGGAAGCTCGTATGTTGGGATATACCAATGTATATGCCCCGATACTTGATGTAGGACGGGACCAACGTTGGGGGCGCTACGAAGAAGTTTACGGAGAATCACCTTATTTAGTCGCTGAATTAGGTATCGAAATGGTAAAAGGTATGCAACATAATCATCAAGTAGCGGCTACCGGGAAACATTTCATCGCATATAGCAACAACAAAGGCGCACGTGAAGGTATGGCACGTGTCGATCCGCAGATGTCTCCACGCGAAGTAGAGATGATTCATGTCTACCCTTTCAAAAGAGTGATTCGTGAAGCCGGACTGCTCGGTGTCATGAGTTCTTACAACGACTATGACGGTTTCCCGATTCAGAGCAGTTATTATTGGCTGACCACCCGTCTGCGTGGTGATATGGGATTCCGTGGATATGTAGTATCGGACAGTGATGCGGTGGAATACCTTTACACCAAACATGGTACGGCAAAAGACATGAAAGAAGCGGTCCGCCAAAGCGTAGAAGCAGGTTTGAACATACGGTGCACATTCCGTTCACCGGATTCGTATGTACTGCCTTTAAGAGAATTGGTGAAAGAAGGTGGACTCAGCGAAGAAATTATCAATGACCGTGTACGCGATATTCTGAGAGTGAAATTCCTTGTCGGTCTGTTCGACCATCCTTATCAGACTGATTTAAAGGGTGCAGATGAGGAAGTAGAGAAAGCCTCTAATGAGGAAATAGCCTTACAGGCCTCCCGTGAGTCTATCGTGCTCTTGAAGAATGATAAGAATGTACTGCCGTTGAATGCCTCAACTATCAAAAAGATAGCAGTATGCGGTCCGAATGCTGACGAACATTCATACGCACTTACCCATTACGGTCCTTTGGCCGTTGAAGTGACATCCGTACTGAAAGGCATTCAGGAGAAATTGGAAGGGAAAGCGGAGGTTCTTTATACGAAAGGCTGCGAACTAGTAGACGCCAACTGGCCGGAATCGGAATTGATGGAGTATCCCTTAAGCGAGAACGAACAAGAAGAAATAGAGAAAGCCGTCAGCCAGACAAAGCAGGCAGATGTAGCAGTGGTCGTGTTGGGCGGTGGACAACGTACCTGCGGAGAGAACAAATCCCGCAGCAGTCTTGCTCTTCCCGGTCGTCAGCTTGATTTGTTGAAAGCAGTAGTTGCTACCGGCAAACCTGTTGTACTAGTGCTAATCAACGGACGTCCGCTTTCCATCAACTGGGCGGATAAATTCGTACCTGCCATTCTCGAAGCCTGGTATCCTGGATCGAAAGGTGGAAAAGCGGTAGCAGACGTACTTTTCGGAGATTATAATCCGGGCGGCAAACTGACTGTTACTTTCCCAAAAACAGTGGGACAGATACCTTTCAACTTCCCTTGCAAGCCTTCCTCTCAAATTGACGGCGGCAAGAATCCGGGATTGAACGGTAATATGTCACGCGTCAATGGTGCTCTATATCCTTTCGGCTTCGGATTAAGCTATACTACTTTCGAATATTCCGATTTGAAAATATCTCCAGCCATCATCACTCCTAATCAAAAGACGTATGTCACTTGTAAAGTGACGAATACCGGCAAACGGGCAGGAGACGAAGTTGTCCAACTCTACGTACGTGATGTACTAAGCAGTGTCACAACATACGAAAAGAATCTGGCAGGGTTCGAACGGGTACATCTGAAACCGGGAGAAACAAAAGAAATTACGTTTCCAATAGACCGTAAAGCATTGGAACTGCTGAATGCCGATATGCACTGGGTGGTAGAGCCGGGAGAATTTACGCTAATGATAGGAGCCTCCTCTACGGATATCCGACTAAATGGAACATTAACCGTCTCCGGATATGGTGACAATGTAATATCCAAAAACACAAAAGATGATTCGCCTATCAGTGCAAGTACCAATCAAGGAACTGTCAATCATGTTATTGATAATGACTTATCCACTTTCTGGGAAGGAAATAAAGGAGATTACATTACTTTCGCTTTAGAGAATGAAGCCAAGATAAACAGTATATCTATTACTTTCAACCGTGAAAACAAAGTAAGTACCGATTTCGAGATTCAATTATCCAGTGGCGGAGGGCAATTCCTTACTGTATACTCCGGAACAATCGACACTTACAGCCGACCACTCACTTTTAACTTTAAAGAAACAATTGCCAGTGATTTACGTATCGTATTGGGCAGTGACCGGGTGGGAATAGCAGAAGTAAAATTACCTCAACTCAGAAAAAACTGATTAAGTTATCGACTATCAGGAATCCACTCGGAAAATGCTATTGTCACTTTCCGAAGTGAATTCCTGATAACGATTTATGAATTATTATTAAAACAACAATTCTATCTTCTCCACAATTACCCCTTTATTCTTCTGATTACTTGTGTCATACAATTCATTCCGGAGTGAAACCTGAACAAATTCCGCAATCGTCCAATCCAAAGGAATAGTATATGTTTGCATAGAAGCCGGATACCAATAAGAATTTACTCCCGGCCAATCTTGGGGCAACATAGCAGCTTTTGTCGGAACAAGAGAAGAAACAGGTATTAATATATCAGATACTTCTTGCCCCAGTTGAAATACAGCGCCATATCCTCTGCCATCTTTATCTACAACATTACAAATAGCCTTATCAGTACCATTCAACCCATAAGCTCGAATTTTGATAAATGAGGGAGATACTTTACTCATATCACGACAAGCAATCTTATCACCGATAAAATGAGAAAATGTCGCATCACAAGGAGTCACATATGTATCATTTTTCCCTAAATCTGTAACAGAGAGTTGAAATGCAGGAATCAATTCTTCACCACAAGAGACTGATCTGAACGTCGTTGCCGGACTTAAATAGGTACGCGAGTATCGTATACGCTTCCAACTATCCTGCTCTCCCAAAAGTAATAAAGGTGTAGTGGGAGACACTAGACGGAACGCATAAGTATCCTGTTCGTAATAATCCCACCTATCCGGTAAACAATCTGTTTTTGCCGGAAAAAGCAACGTTTCATCACCGGTTTCTACTGCATAATGATACCGGTAACTATCTTTCTCAAGCCAATTCAAGTCTACTTGCGCCTCATAATAAAATCCGTCTTTCGCCATCATCGGAATACGTTTACAGCCCCACGGATTCAACATCAGATAAAGAGATACCTCTTTGGGGTGCTCATCTCCAAACACTTCGCATCTGAATGTCATCGGTTGTCCCGATACAAACTCCGTTACAGTCCGATTAGCGACTTCCCATTTCTTCATCGGCTCCTGATACAAATCCTTTGCCGGAAGCTCTTCTTTACTTATCAGTTTTCCCGCTGATAATTTATATTTCCCGGGTAAAACGGTCAGTACCGTATCTAGTCCCGGTAATTTTATCCTCATTGTACGACTACTACAACCGGCTTTTCTCACCATCCGATTAGGATTAACCATCTTAAAAGGATCATCCAGTTCCATAATGTCAGGATACACTTCCAACAACCAAGTAGTATCCGATTGTTTATCCAAAAAATAAATACCGGTTCCGGAATAATTTACCACAGGAGAAGAACCGACGCCGGCAATATGAGCTAACGATTGTAAATTCTTCGGGCGGGTAGTTGTCGTATTGGAATAATAAAACATATCATCCGCATTCAACTCGCTCAACCGCTCGTCATAACTTACCCGAAAATCACCAAAAACATTATTCTCCGGATAGTAGCCGAAATACTTACCACGAGGAATACGGCGCATCACTTCAGCCGCAATCATTCCACTGACTGCTTTCGAGGGGGTGTATACCATATTGAAATACTGGGTCTGCCATCCTAGATTTGTCGGAGCCGTGCGCAACATATCATACGAGAACATCGTAGCAAACTGAATACCTCCCCGACGGAACTCACGCACCATAGCCGGATACATATATCCTAAAGAATTATCAGTAGAATCAAATTCATAAACGATCTTCGCTTTACCTTTCAATTCCGGATCCATCATCTGTTCATAACGGTCAACAAACAACAAACCGTTTCCTTGAAGACTATAACCATTATTCAATGCTCCGGGATACCATGCATGTGTAGAACCTTGCACTTTTGATTTCCGTATAGCAGGAGCCACCCCGAAGTTCTGACTCACATTATAAAAGGTTAGTTTCTTACATCCCGTACTCCTCACAGCCTTATACAGACGGTTGATATAATCCACCATTCCGGGTATGTCATCCGGAAACTGACTCGGCTCGTTTATAAACTCTACAAACAAGATATTCGGCTCATCTTTCAAACAACGTCCCGTATAAGGATTGCGGTGTTGGAGTATTTGTTTCAAATAGTTCTCCTGCACCCGGATAGCTTTCTCATCGTGAGTAAGCGTATTTTTAGGATAATATTTAGCAAAACCCGTATTGGTTGTATCAGTCATTTCAGGCCACTGCGAATTATAAGTAACAATTGGACTCAACAACATATAAATATTCCGTTTGTCAGCCTCAGCAATCAAACAGTCCAATAAATCCAAATGCTCGTTTTCCAGCAAATTTCCGTCGCGGTCGGTATTCTGAAAATCTCCCCAGAAGCATAAGCGCAGAGCATCCCAGTTCATTCGTTTGAAATGATCCATATCTTCCGCAATCATTTGCTTGCGATCACCTCTCATGTAAGCTGCCGCACGGAAATCACAAGCGGAAGGCAAGCAATAGTTGGCCCCGAATAAAGAGACCTCCTGTTTGTTTTTCTTCCAGCGAATAGTTCCCGCCGCATCAGTGTATACCAATTCCTGTGCTTGCAGAACTGCCGTAAACGCAAGAAATAAATTGATTATTATAAATCGATACATCTTTGTCAGAATTTGAGCGTTGTTATATATTCAGGAATAATCTCTACATTGTTAACTGTGCAAACCGAACCTTTTGAGAAATCGGGAATTGCTTCTTTGGGCAAATCTATCAGAAATGGAGCGTCAGAGCGCAGAGGGCGGAAATAGAAACCTAGCTCCTCTTTCTTCATTTGTTCGGTAAAACGTTTCAAACCTATTGTCCACGGAGCACCATGATAGAAATGATCAAGAACCATTTTACCATTTATAAATGCCATCGCTACATCTCCTGTATAGTTCAGACGAAGGAAATACTCCTGTACTTGTGGAAACTCTCCATTATCCTCGAAACGTACCGTCAGACGACGCGCCCCCACCTTTTTGAAAGAAAATTCCGGTTTTACTGTTCCAACCTCAATAGTTTGCGTCTTGAACCCCTGTTTGGAAGGATAGAGTATATAATCGAATGCAGGATTGCCAAGACTTAATAACTGTACTCTTTCCTTATCCGGAAGAACTGTCGCTTTGGTAATCAGCAGCTTTCCGTTCACCTTACAACTATTCAAAGCCTGCTCGCGAGTCAAGGTTGTGATTTTCACTGTTTTGCCACTTTTTGTTTTAATACTGAAAGTGCTCTTTATGCCGGGAAGTGGTGTAAATACATTTGTGCCACGCACAGTTGCCTTATCAAATACATATTCGGTATTCATACCATCAGGAGTGAAAAAGAAATAATGTTCTTTACCGTTATCATCTATCTTCATCAACAGTTGGGCGGTAGCGTATTTCAGCACAGCATCTCCCATTGGGAAATTGAATGGCAGTATAACACTTTCATCTTTCGGTAGAGTAAATGTTCCTTTGGCGGGAATTTGCAATGTTTCATTCGTTAAATTAAGACGAAGTTGCAAATTCTTTTGGTCGATCCGCCCGGTATCATGATCTTGAAAGTTAACCATAAAGATAAAGCCTGAATTATCTTTCATACGGGCGGCATAACGCAAAGTTTCACGGTTACCGGGAGCCATCTTTTTATAATCTTCAGGAAGAACTGTTTCCATCGGAGCCAAACGGTCGGCAAAGTCCGCAAGGAAAGAATGCAGCAACCGAAGTGTACGATAGGATTCGTGCTCCAACCCAAACTCACCTAATGGCGCTTGATAGTCATAAGAAATTTTAGGCATACCCATCGGCTCATCATTGAACGAGGTTATACCACCTGCCATTCTCGGTGTAGAACCACCATGATACATATAGTAACCAATACAATTGGCACCACTGCCCAATGTGCGTACCATCAAGGCTTCGGCAGCTTTTGCCGTGACAATGGGACGACGTTTGTAAATCATCTGCATGCCAGCTCCCATCTCCGCACAGAAAGAAGGAAATTTGTCGGTATCGTAACGCACCGGAGCATAATCGGGATTCCTTTGGATATCCTTAAACATACAGAAAGGAGACATTTCCGGTTCCGCCCAAAACGGATAGGTATAAGCAGCGGTCACAGGAATAGCTTCATTACCGATAACAGCGGCGTTTCCCCACCCCGTAGCTGTATAGATAGGAGTAATAATACCCGCTTCTTCCGCCATCTTTTTTAGTGTTTTCATGTGAAGATCACCCAGTTCGGCAGTAGTAATCTGTTTATCCTGCACGCTTACTCCAATCATCGTAATCGAAGAATCATAAGTAGCGGTAGTCATATCCATCGGTTCACCCGGATAATTTACGCCCCACGGAGCAGCCGAATGTTGATGCTCATTTTCTATCTGCGTACCAATGATCGGACCACCATCTTTGTAGTAAAGTCCCTCAAGCTGTTTAGCTATCTCTCCATAAAGACGTTTGGCGTAGAAGAGGTAATTCTCGTCATTCGAACGGACTTCCAATGGCTTGGCAAAAAGCCAATCGGGTAGAGCGCCGTTGCGTATCTCACCGTGTCCGAAAGGACCGATACGAACAATGACATTCATACCGTGTTTTTTACAGAGTTCAAAGAACTTGCGTATATTAAGATTGCCGCTCCAGTTGAATACACCTTCCTGTTCTTCATGAAGACTCCAGAAAACATAGGTCGGAAGGACATTGACACCTCCCGCTTTCATCTTAAGAATCTCTTCTTCCCATTGTTCGTGCGGATAACGGCTATAATGGAACTCGCCCGTCACCGGGATTACCGGTTTTCCATCAATAGACATATAATAGCTATTCACATCAATACTTCCACCTGAGGGGCTGGTTCCCCCCATCTTCAGATGACCTGTGTAAATAGTCTTCTCTTTTGCCGGTGCCGAAAGCTCATATACTTGCTGAGCCATACTTATTGTAGTAATAGCACAAAGTGCTGATGTTATTATAATATTCTTCATAAGTTTAAATCTTTCAATCTATTTGTCATTTACAATCATCTGTCATAGTTATTTTGCTTGATAGCCCCTTTGGACTCATCTATGAAACTCTGGGGAATCCAAAAACGGTTGTGTCCGTCGTGCACATTGAAATAGCCACGTCCTTCCTGTTTATTGATAGTATCAATACGCTTATTGGCATATTCCACATACTTACCAAAGCGGATAAGATCCTGGCGGCGAAGCCCCTCAAGATAAAATTCATGTCCGCGTTCCAAAAGCAAAGCCTCATTGAACGCTTCTGCTGAAGCAGTCTCCGAATCATCCAAAGCAAGCAATCCGGCACGGTTACGAACACGATTCACCAGACCGATGGCTTCTGTAGTCGGTCTGCCTTCATTACGGTTGATACATTCGGCAAGCGTAAGCAGCACATCCGAATAACGATAGATCACTACATCAATGCCACTCTGACCATCTTTCATGTCGGGGTCTTTCCCGTATTTAAGAGGTAATGCGCCTTTGGCCAACTGCGCACTATTCGTACGGTCTATCTTTTCACCTTTCTTATTAGTATATGTCGTTATCACATTCTTCAAACGCTTATCACCGGCTTCAAACGTATCATAAAAGTCCCAAGGCATTACATAACCGCCCCATCCGGTCGCTTTCTCCGACCAGGGATAATCGGCCGGAAGCACTTCGGCTGTCATATAGTTCGAATACCAACTGGCAGTACTGTTGCAGGCTAGTTGCAGAATCACTTCATTATTGCCTATTCCTTCTTTCGAGAAAATATAGTTATAATCGGTCTGCAAACCATATACACGTCCTTCCATCTCCATCAGTTCCCGCGCCAAAGTTTCCGCTTTATCAAAATACCCCTTTATCATATAATACTTCAACAAAATCATGCGTGCGGCACCTTTTGTCATACGTCCACGAGCTTCGGGTACTTCAGGCAGATCACGGATAGCATCCCGCAAATCTGCTTCCATCATTGCATCATACTCTTCTTCTGTCAGTCGCGGCAGATAAACAAATGTCTGGGGATCATCCAAGACTTCATCCGAAGCTACAGGTACAGGCCCGAACATATCATAAAGATAAAGCCCCATCCATCCACGCAGCGCCTTTGCCTCACCCGAATAAAGTGATTTAGCCTCTTCACCTACCGGAGAAGCTTCGATGCGGCGAATCGTATTCCGTGCTTTCGAAAGATAATTATACCGTTCAAAATTTGAATAAGCATGGTTCTGTATATCTCCACCCACAGTTGCGTACCATTGTTGGAAATAAAGTTCATCCGATTCCCATGCCCAACAAGACCAAAGCACGTCAGTAGTCATATCCCCTATTATCTGATAACCGGAATAGTCCGCCGAATAAACAGACTTGAAATCACCGGGATTAAAATCATAATAAAGCGAATTAACAGCCAGCTTCAGGTCGGTTTCTGTCTTGAAAAAGTTATCAGGAGAGATTTCCGTATAATCCAGTCGTTCCAGTTCACAAGAAGTCACGGACAACATCAACAAAGTTGCAGCGATATATTTTATTGTTTTCATACTCATCATATATTAGAATTTCACATCCAAGCCAATAGCAAATGAAGCCTGATTAGGGTAAGCCCCGATACCGTTTCCCGTTTCAGGGTCCATCCCTTTATAAGGAGTAAATATAGCAAGATTACGTCCTGCGGCATACACCCGGACCGAACGAATCTTATTCTTAAAGCACTGTGCAGGGAAGGTATAGCCAACAGACACATTATCCAAACGCAGATACCAAGCCTTCTCCAAGAAAAAGTCACTCTTACTAGGATTGACCCCCGAAGAAGCTTCGGCTACACCCGGCATCGTTCCGGAGGGATTAGCAGGAGACCAACGGTTTTTCACCTCATCCAATACATTAACTCCGTACGTGATATCCTCAATTCCATAGATAGACTGCAACTTGATATCGTTCACTTTCCATCCATTCAACGAACCGTACAGATAAATATTCGCATCCCAGTTCTTCCACCGGAAAGTATTGTTAATACTAAAAGGAATCGGAGTGTTATTCGCCAATACCACCATATCAGCATCATCCAGAATACCGTCTTCTCCCGCAATGCGAATATAACGGCCTTCACCATCACGCATTTTCTCATCATTTTCATCGAGTTGGTAACCATATAAGTCCTGATACAAGATGGCACCGGCACCGGATTTCTGTAAATGTTTGTAAGACTTATCTATTTGAATTAGACCATTGGTCTTATATCCATAAACATTTCCCCAATCTTCCACATAATCTTGATAGACGGCGGGAATGAAATCCGGATCACGCTTAGTAGTATGATTACGATAATATGAGAAGTTCAAATCTGTAGTCCAACCAAACTTCTTATTATCAAAGTTCACACTGTGAATACCTACATCAATACCACGAGAACGATAGACCGTTGCTGAATTATAATCAATTGTCTTTACCTCATGATAGGACATCAAGTCTTTAGACATAATGACATCTTTACGTAAACGCTGATACAGATCGACCGAGCCGGACAGACGATTATTAAAGAAACCGAAATCAATACCGAAGTTATAATCAGTCAGTGTCTCCCACTTCAATTTCTCATTTCCTATCTTGGAAATAGCCATTCCGTTTACCAAACTTCCATTCGGTGCAAAAGACCCTTGCGAAACGGAATAATAGGTATTGATTCCTGTCAAGTTACCGGCGTTACCGGTCTGCCCCACGCCGACACGAAGTTTCAAGTTACTCAGCCAACCGATATTCTTCATCCAATTTTCTTCATTCATGCGCCAAGCCGCAGATACTCCGGGAAAAGCTCCCCATTGATGTTCTTTCGAAAAATTGGATGAACCATCTACACGGAGATTGACAGTCAGAATATATTTGGAAGCCAACGAATAGTTCAGACGTGCCAGGAAAGACGCCATCTCATTAGCACCTTTATACGAACTGATAGTAGGTTTCTCTTGTTCACTCGTTCCGATATTGTTCATTTGAGAACCGTCATAAGGAAACTGGGAAGCTACAATCCCCATCCCTTCCCAAGACGATTTCTTATATTCGAAACCTGCCATAAGATTTATATCATGAATTTCATTGAAGACTTTCGTATAGTTGGCAATGGCATTAAACAGATTCATTTGAGATTTCGCATTCTGCTTGGAAGCCTGACCGTCCATGCTATATCCTTTCTTTGTGGTAGTAGGGATGTATTGGTCAGCCTGAACATCTTTCATATCAAAACCGACAGTGGCTTTCAACAACAAATCCTTGATAGGTCTGAATTCCAAATAACCACTGACAAAGAGGTCACGACTAACCGTCTGATCGGTAATATCCAATAATGAGACCGGATTGGGATAAATATCACGAATCGGATTCACGGAATATTTACCTTCTTCATCATATACCGGCACAGTAGGAATAAATGTCATGGCCGAATAGATCAAAGCCGAATTATCCTGACGTTCGTTTCCCAGCGGCACATCGTGATACTTGATTTGTGAGAAAGTAGAATTAATTCCGGCTTTCAGCATACGGTTAATAGTCTGATCCACATTCAAGCGTCCTGTGATACGGTTCATAGAATTGTTTTTTGCAATTCCCTGATGATCGTAATAACTCAAGGAGAACAGATATTTCGTAGCCTCCGTACCCGCGGAAACAGAAAGGTTGTGTTCATTCACAATTCCCACACGAGTTACCTCATCCATCCAATCCGTTCCGTCTCCTACAAAGTTGGCTATTTGTCCATCGGTATACTTCTTTTCATCTCCGCGCCCCAGTTCATCAAACACTTTATTCTGTTCAATCATGAAATCACGTGCTTTCAGAAAATTCGGTTTGTCTTTCATATACTGGAAAGCCACCGAACCCGAATAAGAAATATCCGGTTTACCGGTTTTTCCACGTTTGGTAGTAATCAGTATCACACCTCCCGAAGCATCTGAACCGTAGATAGCAGCAGCCGAAGCATCCTTCAAGATATCTATAGTTTCGATATCATTCGGGTTTAAATTTATCAGACCATTGTCTTTTTCACCACCACTATAAGCAGTACCTGCCGTTACTGTCTTAGAAGAAACCTGAGGAACTCCATCAATCACAATCAACGGGTTTTGTCCGGAAAGGCCGCCGCGGATCGAAATATTCATCGACGCACCCGGATTTGCACTATTCTGCGTGATATTCATACCCGACGAACGTCCACGCAACATAGAGCCAACCGAAGCGGATGCGGCGGTCGGTAATTCATCGGCTTTTACAGAAGCTACCGCACCGGAAATACTGCTCTTTTTAGCAGTACCGTAACCGACTACGACAATCTCGTCCAACGTTTTATTATCTTCTTTCAAAATAAATTCCATCGTAGTAGTCGCTTTCTTTTCTTGGGAAACATAACCAATATAAGAAACAGTTATCACTGCTCCCGAAGGTACATCCGAAAGATTAAAATGCCCATCCAAATCAGTGATAGAGCCATTGGTAGTTCCTTTAACAACCACACTTGCACCGATGATAGCTTCACCGACCGGGTCTTTTACAACTCCTTTCACATGAATCGAGTTCTGTGCCATCAGTGAAACAGCCAGCAACAGGAAGGATAAAAGCAATCCCGCCTTTTTACTTATTGAATATATTGTTTTCATACCTATTTCGTTTTATTCGGTTATTTTCTTGATTGTAGCCCATGGAGCAGCTGTATCAAAAGTCACTTTTACTTTTCCTGAGTAATCAGTTTTATAAATGATGCAAGAACCCGTTGCCGACTCATACCACCAATTACCTGCCGTATCAGCTCTAAATACACGTGCATTAACCCAATCTGTATATGAGGAAGTAAAATAATACTGACATTCTTTAGTATCACCATCCACTAATTCCGATTCACACTCATAACGATAATCATTATCAACTTTATTCATCTCTTCGTATCTCCAATCTCCTATTGTAAAACCTGTACCAGATACATATAACGTACCGATATGGCTTCCTACAGGAATCTCATACTCCCAAATACTGTAAGTATGTGCGTTCAGGTCAATCCAAATTCCATAATATCCTTTTTTCGGAAGAATGACGGGAACTACATATCCATTCTTATTCATCAGTTTGCTGCTGACATAAGGGCTGGTTCCATACAAATCTCCTTCTATCGATTTTGTCGGTACAAAGTAAACCTTCGCATTGTCAGTCGGAGCATAGAATTTTCCTTCATATTGATATTCACCTTTGTGATCCATATAACGATAATAACCATTCACGTAATCATCCGGATTCTCATCAGCATTAACAATATACATCTGCGCATAATCCTGAATCGGATCTTCTTCCTCCGCCAACATGACAACTACCGTAGTATTGACAATAGTTTCATTTCCTCCTGCATCAGTAACAGTCAAAGTAACAGGAAACTCTCCAGTAGTAAAGTCAATGGTACGTTTCAGTTCTCCACTGCGACCGCTAACTGCTACAGTTTCATCTATTTGCATATCCGGTATTTGCATACGAACACTTTTTAAATCGCGATCGTCCGTAAATTTCAAATTCAGATTCCAACTACCTTTATTCGTAGCCGTATTAAAGTCCACCGCTATTCGAGACGGAAGTTGTGTTTGCATGACCGGACTTTCCATATCCGCAATATAAGTTAATAACACATTCTTCTTTGTTTCCCATCCGTTCACATCACAGATTGTTATTAACAGATTCTCTTCAAAAGCAGCAGTCTTCGGTACAACCAGCCGATAATCATAATTAAAGACCTTGGGTTTCTGTCCATTCAAGTCGTAAACTTTATGTATTCCCCAGCCTTCGCAACTCAATGTAATGCTTGCCAATCCGACATAGTTAGAAGCTGTTCCCGATACAAGTACCGTGTCACCGGGAAATGTTTCTATTTCTTCACTTGCCACATAAAGACCGGGAGCCACATCCTCCTTATCATCATCACAGCCAACAGCAAAGCAAATGAGCGTCAGCAACAGATATAGTTTTCCGATTGTTATTAAAACGTTCTTCATGGTATATTCTTTTTAGTTATTATATTTGAATGCATCCAGAACTTCCATTCTATTTCCTGAAAAATCGAACAGAGTGGTATTGCTTACATAATTTTTAGCACCCAATTCCCATCCCATACCTTCAACTTCAATAAAAATAGGATCCCAATAGAGGAAACCAAGTATACGACAATCCTTCGCTTGTTTTATCTCTTTGATAAGTTCGAGCATATAATTCTTTTGTCCAAGCGGGGAGAAATCCTTATATGGCCCATTATCAGATAATTGTCCCGGAGTTCCGTCAGGCAAAGTCTTGTTCCAACTATAACCAGTTTCCATTATCAATATGTCTTTATCAAATTTTGCAGAGATATAGTCCGCCCACTCACGCATCTGTGCAGCGTTTTTCTGTGTCCAATAAGGATAGTAGGAAGCTCCGATCACATCATATTTCGTATTTCTGTTCTTCAGCTCACCAAAATACCAGTTATACAGATCTTTATCTCCGGCTGCATTCAGATGAATGATTACCTTTGAATCTTGCGATACTGCCTTTACTGCATCATAACCTGCATTATACAGTTCTGAAAGTTGTGCAAAGTTTTCATAACTCCCGTCAGGATACAACATTCCGGATTGAGTTTCATTACCCAGTGCCACAAATTCGGGAATCGTACCTTGTGCTTTCATTTTATTCATAAAACCGAAAGTAAAATCATAGAGTGCCTGCTTCAATGCAAGGCGGTCCAATGACTCCCAATCATGCGGCTTGGTCTGTGTTTCTCCATTTGTCCAGTAATCGCTATAATGAAAAGTCAGCAAAATCTGCATCCCCGCCTCTTTTGCACGTTTAGCCAGACGCAAAATATCTTCCGGCCCTGAGATTCCTTCCGGCAAACGATTGGATGGCGTATAATCCGGATTCCCCGGATCATTGTACAAACGGAGGCGGACGATATTAAAGCCATTGTTTTTAAGAATTTCAATGCAGTCTTTTTCCTCTCCATCCTCATAGAACTTCCCTCCCATTTGTTCTACATAAGTCAATTGCGATATATCGCCCCCTTTCAGTAAATCATACGCTTTATCTGTCTTTTTCAGGCGAAGCGCATCGAAGCGGCTCCAATTCGTTCCGGCAGACTGACTGTGTAATTCAATATCACATTTTCCTCCTTCTACTTTAATACCACGTACATAAGAACGAATCCAGGTAGTCGGAGATGCCTGTAGAGAGGTCATTTTCCTATTATCCATATCAGTACCTGCCGCAACATAGCAGGCCGTCTGTCCACCACTACTTTTATAATAAAATTCAAGATCGTAAATCCCGTCTTCCAAGCCATCGACTGTTTGGGTAGTGGTTACAGTATATGCGGAAGCTGACTCGTAATGCAACGCATAATTACCCTCACATCCACCCTCTACGACCTTTGCCGCAGAACGCTCTCCACTAACTGTCCAGCCTTCAGGAGAAACCGTTTCAGCAGCATTGTCTTCGAAACTTCCATTAGGAACTTTTACAACTACAACTGAGGGATCGGGATCGCCAACAGCCACAGGATCATCCGAGCAAGCTGCCATACCGCAAACAACTTGAAATCCGACCACAATAAGATTTGTGATTTTCATAATTGAACTGTTTTTAATATTTCTCATATTCTCGCCATTTAAGGTTTATATTATACAATTTAAACAGGATTTCGTGACGATACGAATGTATCGTCACAAAATAGCCTTATCCTATCAGACTGCGCAGAGCCTGAATACCCTGATGATTAATATCCAATCTTTCTACCTCCGCTAATAACCGGACAGATTTTTCCTTTTGGTCCAGTCCCCAATATCCTAACGCCATCATATATTTGCAATGGATAATATTCCGTACAGTTAAATCATCTTCCCAAATCAACAAGTCTGGTAGCGACACTGCAAAATAATCCATTTTAATCTTGTCAAACAAATGCTTTTCACCGTAAGAAGTCAACTTATGGAAGCGCCCGTTAGCCTCATCCATACGTCCGAGCTTCAACAAAGCCAGTCCTTGATAGAATATCTTATCAGGTTTTGCGTCATTATAATACATGGCAGCAGCTGGTTCGGTAGGACCGAAAGTGGCTTGTTCCCAACATTCAACGGCTTTTGCCTTGTTATCTAAAGCTTCGTAAGCACAACCCATAAAGTAGTAGAAATCATTTTCTTGTGCACCGTACAGTTTTCCTTCTCCTAAATGATGCGGATATTCCAGGCATTCTTCCAATAATGCAATTGCTTCTTCATTATTGCCGGCAACCAATGCTTTCTTAGCCAATTCAACACGTGCAAACTGATACTGAGCTGGTACCTTACCTTCTCCTCCTTCCCACGGATGGAAGATATGCTCGTCAAGCAATGTTTTTGCTTTTTCGTATTCACCTATTTGATTCAATAAAGTAATTTCCTCCAATACTAAATCGTCACGTTGTGCAATTAATTCCGGATATTTCTGTAAGAATGCCAAACGTTCGACGTGAGAACGATGCACACGTTTATAGAGTTGATCCAATTCCATAAGAACACGCGCATCAGTTACATCAAGCAGGAAAGCACGTTCCATGCATTCGATGGCTTTTACTTCTTCGTCTTTTTTATTGAAGTATGCCAAAGCCAGATTACGCCATACAGTCGGGAATTTATCATCCAGTTCAGCAGAAGTCTCCCATGCTTCCATAGCCAAATCATACTGGCGCTTATCATAATACAAATTACCCAGATAATAAGGTGCTTTCGCATCCTTCGGATTTTGCTCCATTGCACATTGCAAAGCGAGGATGGCTTCCAAACGATTCGGGAAACAATAATCGGAACAAGTGGTGGATGCGTCTATGAATGCCTGTTCTGCTCCGGCAAGATTTCCTTGAACCAGACACCATCCTAAATAATAATAGGTCATCGGAGTAACAATTCCCTCACTAATAGCTACATTCCATAAAGAAGCAGCTTCCTCCCAACAACCGGCGGCACAATAATCAAGAGCTATTTCATCATAGTTATGAGCTTCACCACGCATCATTGTTTTCAGAATTGCCAAATCATCCGCATTACCGGTCAATAGATACTTCTCATAGCGACAACCGAAATTGAACTTATCAAGAGCCAACGAGTCTTCTATCAATTGCAAAGCTTCTTCCGTTTTATTCATCTGACGAAGAACCGTTGCTTTCAAAGCACGCGCTTTATGATTATGCCAGTTACGAATCAATGAACGGTCTATTTCGTCCAAAGCATCCTCCAAACGACCTTGCATAGTAGAAATCTGAGCACAGGCAAAATAGCCTGCATCTTGCCAAGCGGCATTCCAACAAGATTTATAGAAACGGTCGTAAGCCTCATTGTAACGTCCTTGATATTTCAAGGCAAGTCCCAGATTATAGAGAGGCTCACCGTCATAAGGATTCGGATTCCGCTTTTGCAAGGTCTTCACGGCCGTAAGCAGATATTGTTCCGCCTTATGGAAACGTCCTTTACGGATATACCATAAACCCAACGCATTGTTATTGCGCACATCAATCGGATCACGGCGTAACGCTTCTTCGTAATAGTCCACAGGATTGTAGGTAGCGTGTCTGTATTGCTCCAAATGCAATCCCGTCAGATAAAGCTGTTCGGTAGTCTTTATCTCCTCCGGCAATAAGGCCGCTTCGGCTGCATCGGGAATCGGTTTTACTTCTTCCGGTTCAGCGTGCCAGTAAAGCAGTTCTTTTCCGTTGGCGGTAATCTCCAGATTCAGTCTATTAAAACGCTCTCCTGATACATTGATTGTTTCGTCCAACAAATTTTCCGGAGTAATCGTGACTTCTTTACTATAATAAACTTTACCGTCCTCACCTTTCAAGACAATATTTACAGTTTGCCTGGAGGTCGCAAAAACTTTCAAACGCACACTGTCTTCACCTTCGGGATCAATGTTCATCAATAGATCTCTGCTTGCATTCTTTATCACACCCAGCTCACGATACGGCAAGAAGTATTGCACAAAACTCTTTTCTTCATAAGGCTGCAACCAGGTGAAGTCCGGTTGATTCTCGGTATACACCCCTGCCATCAGTTCGATATACGGCCCGTCCTCATCCGTCAGATTGCGGTCCCATGCACGTCCGAAGTCCCCATTTCCCCATGTCCACTGCTTCTTGCCCGGAGATATATGATGATTGGCTATATGCAGCATACCGGCATGAGTGTCATTTTCATAACCTCCTTCAAAGTTGAAACGGGAGTTTACCGCCATATAGGAAGTAGGAACTTTGATATTCTTGTAGTTTGAGATATCCACTCCGGCAGAGTAATCCATTTTATAATAAGTACCCGTAGCGATGGGGAAACTGGATACAGCCCGCTTTCCATGATCGAACACCGCATTGATATCAGGCGGGAAGACACTTTGATAATAATCGTTCACAGCAACGGCGGGATTTGCCCACCATAAGAAAGTCTGTGGCACCTCCGTACGGTTATAAAGCACTCCCTTGATTTCGAGAAACGCGTGTCCCGGACGGAGCGTGAAGCCCGCCATTCCTTTCTGGTGGAACATACGTTCCATCTCACTTACCCATACCGTGACGCTACCATCGGCATTTTCTTCGATCGTCGTATCCACAGGCATATAAGTACTCGGCCGGTGATGTTGAGGCCAGTTGAACTCGATACCTCCCGAAATCCACGGACCTGCAAGTCCTACCAAAGCCGGTTTTATCACATGATTATAATAAATGAAATGACGCTCCTTTATCTTGTCATAAGCCATTTGTACACGTCCACCTAGTTCCGGCAGAATCATGACCTTGATATATTCATTCTCAATATAAATCGCTTCATATTCCTTATCCGTCTTTTCATTGGAGATGGACTCTATCACAGGATAAGGATATACTACACCGCTACTGCCTTGATACACACGTTTCTCTAAGAAAATAGGATTCTTTTCAGGTTTCCCCACTTCATAGGTGGGAATGACAACCTTTTCTTTCCATGCTTTTACCATAATATTCTGATTATATATTTACTTTATCAATTCTTTTTCGAGTGTTTCCAACGATTTTCCTTTCGTTTCGGGCAAGGAACGGAAAAGGAATATGAATCCCGCTACGCAGATGGCCGAATAAATCCAGAATGTACCATAACTGCCCAAAGCACTATTCAATAAAGGGAAAGTATATGTCAACGTGAAACTGCCTACCCATAAGGCAAAAGTGCAGGTTGCCATTGCTACGCCACGTATACGGTTCGGGAAGATTTCAGCAAGCAACACCCATGTGATAGGACCCAAAGACATCGCATAGCAAGCGATGGCGAGTACCACCAAGACAACCATGAAGAAACCGCTTACCTCGAAGAAATAGCACGCACCCAAAATGAGATAGATACCCGCCAGCCCTCCGGCCCCCAAAAGCATCAGCGCACGACGTCCCAAACGTTCGACTGTATAAATCGCTACAAATGTGAAGATTACATTCGCCACTCCGGTCACTACGATATTAAAAAGTACATCCCCCAAAGAATAGCCTGCCGATTGGAATATTTCTTGTGCGTAATTGAAAATCACATTCGTGCCACACCATTGCTGAAACACGGCTACCACAACACCCAATACCAATACCTTGCGGAACGGACGACTGAATAATAGTTTCAGTCCGCCTTCTGACTTTGAGTTACTCGCAGCTTCAACCATCTGAAGTTCCTGCTCTGCATAATCATCCCCGCCTATCTTACTTAATACATTCCAGGCCTTGTTATCCTTCCCTTTCATAGCCAGCCAACGAGGACTTTCCGGTATAAAACAGGTCAGTAATAAAAAGATAGCCGCCGGAAATGCCGCTCCCCAAAACATCCAACGCCACCCCATCTGCCCATTCCACGAAGCGCAGATATCAGCGGAAGTAAAATCGGCAGGGATAGGTTCCGCTATCAGCCAGTTAGTGATTTGCGCTCCCAGAATACCTAGTACGATGGTTAATTGATTCAATGAAACCAGTTTGCCGCGAACAGAAGTCGGAGCCACCTCAGCGATATACATCGGTGATAATCCCGAAGCAATTCCAATTCCGATCCCTCCTAAGAAACGGGCTACCAAAAACCAGCTGAATGTCGAGAAAGCTCCGGTTGCATATGCGGAAGAGAAAAAGATAAACGCGGAAATCAACAAGAGCGGTTTACGTCCGTAGCGGTCCGCCATCATGCCCGCTACCATCGCACCAATCAGACAGCCCAGCAAAGCCACGCTCATTGCCAGCCCTTGCATTGTCGGTGAATCGGCTATACCGAAATAAAGTTCATAGAAAGGTTTCGCTCCTCCTATTACTACCCAGTCGTATCCGAAAAGCAAACCGCCCATTGCGGAAACCAAACAGATAAAATAGACGAATTTCTTATTATAACTTTTCATACCATTAGAAGATTGATTAATTGATATTGCAAAGATAGAGGTAGCCGGGCACACAAAAAATAGAATTTCATTTTATAAAGATGGACAATCTTATTTTTAATGTATTATTTGACAGATAACGTACATTGTTATATATTTGCGTCCAACAGTCAAATCATATACTATGAGATTATGGTAAAGTTAAAAGATGGATTTACCGGAGAAAGAGCTTTGGTGCTTCCCCGTATGATCGTCGACAGGATGGAAGAAGATCCGTTGACCTCTATGCTGCACATCACTGACATTGGTTATTATCCGAAAGCCAAACATCACTTCCGGGAACGGAAAGAACCGATCAACCAATATGTATTTATCTATTGCATAGACGGCGCCGGTTGGTATCGGATCGGGGAACAGGAATACACGGTATCCGCCAACCAATATTTTATTCTTCCGGCTGGCATCCCTCATGCTTATGCTTCCGACCAGTCCTCCCCATGGACTATTTACTGGATACACTTCAAAGGAATCCTTGCACCGTTTTATGCGCAGGAAGCCGGTCGGCCGATGGATATCCAACCAGAGCTACATTCTCGCATCAGCACACGGATCAATTTGTTTGAGGAAATATTCAATACATTAAAGAACGGATACAGCAATGAAAACCTCCGATACGCATTCTCGATGTTTCATTTTTATCTGGGCACACTGAGATATGTACAGCAGTTCCGCAATGCGGCAAGTGACGGACAGACGGAAGACGAGAATATAATCGAGCTGGCCATTCATTATATGAAAGAAAACATGGAGAAACATCTCAGCCTGCAGGACATAGCAGATCAGATCGGGTATTCTCCATCACATTTCTCTATGCTGTTCAAAAAGAGAACGGGACACAGCCCGCTCACCTATTTCAACCTGCTAAAGATACAACAGGCCTGTCTGCTGCTGGACACAACCGACATGAAAATAAATCAGATATGCTATAAGATAGGTATAGAAGATACCTATTATTTCTCACGGCTATTCAGCAAGATGATGGGAATGTCACCACGTGAATACCGTAAGTCAACGAAAGGGTAATACAGGCAAAGCGGATTATTCAAAGAATAGAAGTTCGCCCCCGTCCGATTCCGCATAGTCTCTCAACAACGATTGAATCATCCCGGCAGCTTCTTTCAAACCTTCTTTGCCATTATAACCGTTGACAATAGCAAGAATATGGGTCGTATTGATATCCATTTTCGTACGCTCATGGTCACTGGTCGGTGTTCCTATCCCTCCGAAAGAATCACGATACACAGGCAATCCTTCGATATTCAGCACACCGCGTCCGATTCCCTCAAAGGGCTCTCCCGCCTTGCCGATACCCAGTTCAAGGCACGTGCCCTGTATCTTATCCGCATCGAACCCTCCGATAGAATGCCCCGTACGGAGAGAAACGAGATTTATGAGATCTACCAACGTATCAATCTGATATAAAGGAATCCCGCGCATCAGGCGACGGCGCAAAGCCTCTGCCGACGGGCGATAACGTCCGGGGTCCTTGCCACAACGCTTATATGCCTCACGAGTGGCTGCAATCACAGGCTGCCGTTTGATATCCTCCATCTGCGTTGTGGAAGTCAGCTGCCCGGTGAAAGCATTGATTTCACGCCAGAGCCCTTCACTATAACTTGTGTTTCTGACTGTTGCATATACAGCTGCTCCGGCAAATACCGGACAAGCTTCTTTAATCTCTTGAGAAATGGAAATAGTATACATATTCAATGACAATAGTTTTTATACAGTGTCCAACATGATTCCAGACAAAATACGTCCGGAACGAATCCCTAAACGGCGGGCGGAGAAGAACTCGTCACAATGGGTATAAGTGCAGATACCGGACAGTTCTATCTGACTGTCGGGAATGCCAAACGATAACAACTGTATCCGGTTAGCCTCCCACAAATCCAGATGATGTTTACCGGTTTGCCCGTTCCACGTCGAAATACGGAGCATATCAAAATCTTGTTCTTTGAATGCTTCGTATACTTCTTCACCCACTTCAAAAGACTCCAATGAGATGCTCGGACCTATGCAGGCTGTAACATCCTTACCTTCCGTTCCGAAAATACGGCGCATTTTCTCTAAAGTACTGCGAAGGATATGTGCCACTGTTCCCCGCCATCCGGCATGCACTGCCGCAATGGCTTGATGAGTACGGTCATACATCAAGACAGGCACACAGTCCGCCGTAGAAATACAGATGCAATATCCGGGTTCGGCAGTTATCAGCGCATCGATTCCATACAACGATTTTTCTTTCTGTTCCGGAGATAATCCGGTAAAAGTGTCCTCAATATGCAAAATCTCCGTACCATGTGTTTGCACAGGGACTACCAGTTCAACAAGAGACTGCGGCAATGCTTCCAAAAGTAGCTTCCTGTTAAGGCACACCCGTTCCGGTTCGTCCCCACTGTAATGCGAACAGTTGAAAGACGCATAAGCCCCTTCACTATACCCTCCCCGCCGGGTAGTTACAAAATGAGAAATGTTGGAATATGAGCTTAGCGACTCATATCCCAACATTCTTTTATCTTCTGTGAGTGAAATCATTTTTCTTCCCAATCTTCTTCTTCGTACTCATAGTCGATGTCCTCGTCATCATCCGCATCTTCCTCATATTCATAAACGATGTCTTCATCCTCGCCCATGTCTTTGAGTTCCTGTTGCAAGCGGGTCACGTCTTTCGGCCTGTGGACAATCGCCTCTATCTTGTTACTCTCCTTATTCAGTTCTTCCCAAAGGATGTCTTTCAACACCGAGATTCCTAAACCGGAAACAGAAGAGATGAATACGTGCGGTATGCCTTCGGGCAATGTAGGCTCGATTTCGTCCATCAGTTCCTGATCGAGCATATCGCTCTTGGTAATTGCCAACACCCGTTGTTTGTCCAGCATTTCAGGATTGAATGTACGCAGCTCGTTCAGCAAGATATCATATTCTTTACGGATATCATCGCTGTCCGCCGGAACCATAAACAACAACAAGGAGTTGCGTTCGATATGACGCAGGAAACGGAGTCCCAAACCTTTACCTTGACTGGCTCCCTCGATAATTCCAGGAATGTCCGCCATTACAAAAGATTTCCCATCATGATAGGAAACGATACCCAGATTCGGTTCGAGTGTCGTAAATGGATAATCGGCAATTTTCGGTTTGGCAGCCGAAATGGAAGAAAGCAAGGTAGACTTTCCCGCATTCGGGAATCCTACCAGACCGACATCGGCAAGTAGTTTCAACTCCATGATAACAGTCATTTCCTGCATCGGTTCTCCCGGCTGCGCAAAACGCGGAGCCTGGCGGGTTGCCGTCTTGAAATGCCAGTTACCTTGACCGCCACGACCACCTTTAAGCAGAATCACTTCCTGCCCGTCTTCAGTCACATCACAAATGTACTCTCCGGTTTCGGCATTGTAAACAACCGTTCCACAAGGTACTTCAATTATCTTATCCTCGCCGTCTTTGCCGAAACTACGTCCTTTACTTCCCGACTCTCCATGACCTGCCATCGCATGACGGTCAAACTTCAAGTGTAGCAAAGTCCAGTAATTACGGTTGCCGCGCAAGATGATATGGCCTCCTCTTCCGCCATCGCCCCCGTCGGGACCTCCGTTAGGACAATATTTCTCGCGCCTCATGTGCGTAGAGCCTCTTCCGCCCTTACCCGAGCGACAGTATATCTTTACGTAATCAACAAAATTCGATTCAGCCACGTTGGTTAATGATTAATTGGTTAGTAATTTATATTTAAAGAAGACTACAGTCCGTCCACCGCTCCACAGATATCCGCAAAGATACCCTCCATAGTGCCCAGACCGTTGATGTGTTGGTATTTCTTTTCGTTCTTGTACCAGTCAATCAACGGAGCAGTCTGCGAGTGATATACGTGCAGACGTTTCTTGATCGTCTCTTCATTGTCGTCAGCACGGCCGGAGTCCTTACCGCGTTTGATAAGGCGTACCATCAGTTCATCCTCCGGAACATCCAAATCGAGCATTACAGAAACATCCTGTCCTCTTTCCGCCAACATTTTCTTTAATGCTTCCGCCTGTGCAATTGTTCTTGGGAAACCATCGAAAATTACACCTTTGCTATCTTTAAAGCTATCAAATACGCTTGCCAGAATATCAATCATCAATTCGTCGGGAATCAATTGGCCTTGATCGATATAACCTTTAGCCGTTTTACCCAGTTCTGTGCCGTTCTTTATTTCAGCACGCAATACATCTCCGGTTGAGATGTGATTGATTCCATACTTTTCTACAATACGTTCGCTCTGCGTCCCTTTGCCGGAACCCGGAGCACCGAAAATTACAATGTTCAACATCTTTTTTACCTAAAAATTAATTTGTATTTGAATTTAGTCTACTACTGTATAAATGTCGGGATAGTTACGTCCGAAGCCGTCATAGTCCAGACCGTATCCCACGATAAAGTCATTCGGTATCTCCATCGCTACATACTCGATGTTGAGGTCTACCTTCAACTTCTCCGGTTTCACCAGCAGAGAAGCGATGTGGATTTCCTGCGGATTGCGTGTACCTAATGTATCCAGCAGACGTTGCATGGTGAGCCCCGTATCCACAATATCTTCTACAATGACAACCGTACGTCCGGCAATGTCTTCATTCAAGCCGATTACCTCTTTGATAACTCCTGTGGAAGTTACTCCCTGATAAGAAGCCAGCTTCACGAATGAGATCTCACAAGGAATCGTAATATGCTTCAATAGGTCGGCGGTAAACATAAAAGAGCCGTTCAACACACTAAGGAAAAGCGGATTCTTACCTGCCAAATCGCGATTGATTTCGTTCGCTACACGAATCACTTCTTTCTGAATATCCTGTTCCTTAATAGAAACGGTAAACTGTTTGTCTTTTATCTGAATGGTATCCATAACCGGTTATTTTAAAAAAGTTGTCGCAAAAATACAATTTTTATTCTACTTAGTGAAATCTATATGAACGTTTTTATAAAGAAGCGAGGAGATGTGCTCTTGCAAACATACCTCCTCGCCCTGACTTGTTATATTACAAATATCTTATTAATCATCTATATTTTCATAGGTAATTGATAAATTGGGAATTCCAATTTCGGCCATAGCATTGCCGCAATCTATTGACAACACATTGTTATTCATCACTGCTGTAACAGTATAAGTCTGATAAATTAACTCTCCTGTTGTTTCATCCTGACTAACAGGGACCTGAAATGAATCAGGGATCTTTTTCGATATTTTTCCTATCTTATTCAACAAGAATGCTAAAGAAGCATCTTCTTTACCATAAATAAGATTTGGCAAATGGATTGCGATAGCAGGATCAATTGTATTAGGCACAGTCAATATAGAAGTCTCTCCATAAGTATAATGTACATCGCTGCCAAAATTAAAATCTTCCAAGTTGCCATCCGCATTATATACAAATGTCATATCCATCCCTTCATACTGTTCTCCAGGATTTACAATAGAAGATAAATAATCACCTGCATAACTCCAATCATTAAATTTTTCAGTTTCCTCGTACATATCAGCAGCAGTAGCTTTTACAATTTTCCCGTCTTTTAATGTATAAATTAAATCAATGCCAGCTGTACAACTAACTGTCTTTATCGTATTTCCATCATACTCAAAGTCCCAATTAAATTCCATATCACCTACTGCGGCATTACTCAGCCGTCCTTCCGCATCATATTTTAACTCTAAAAAAAGAGTACCCATTCCTCCTGCATCCATAAAGATTGATTTAACCCTCTTAGCCTTTTGTACCGTCAATACAACATTATCCAATACCCAAGAACTTGTTCCACGAATCAAACTTACAGTATAATCTCCTTCGGGACAGTCAGCCGGCAAAGTGAATGTCAGTCCATCAGTAGAAATCGTAACCTCAGAAATTTCAATATTACTTGTGCTCTCAGCTTTCAATACAATTTTATCCCCGCTCTCGTATCCACTACCACCAAGTGTCACTTTTTTTCCCGGATTAACAACCACTTCTGGCAAAGAAGGACTTATAATCGGACTATCTGCATCCGTCAAAGTAATAGAACCAAGTGTCCATTCATTGCCACTTTGTGTCAATATCACATTATAAACTCCTGCTACTAACGACATAGGGACAGTAAATGTAACTCCTGCATTAGAAAAAGCAGCATCTATTACTGTTTTTTCTTTAGAAGAGTTCTCTAAATACAAGCTAATACCAGAAGCCGTAAATCCCGTACCTCTAATAATAACTTCACCACCAACTGCTGCTGTAGCAGGGATACTCACACTGCTAACCGGAAGTTGTGGAGTTGGATCACCATCATCATCAGATGAACATGCTGTAAATGTACCGATCACTGTACATACCATCAACATCAATAACCAGATTTTTTTCATAACCAGTAAATTTTAAATTAGTAATTAGTTGCACAAATATTTGTAAAGTATATCAAAATATTCTCATACAGATTTTTATGTTAATCCAACAAATTTAAATGTCTTCCAAAGTATTCAATATACGTTCTGTATCATCTGATGAAGGACGCAACATATCATTGTTTATAATCTTTCCTTCCTTATCCAAAAGCAAGAAACGGGGAATTCCCTCAATATTGTATGCTCTTTGGAAAGAGCTTCCACGCCCGATAAGCAACTGAACACCGGACAAATCTCCACTTTTTACTTTTGCCTCCCACTTTGCCTTATCATGATCTATCGAAAGACTCAAAAAAGTAATATTCTTCCCCTCAAACTTTGACTCCAACTCTTTTAGGAAAGGTAATTCCCTCTGACATGGACCACACCAGGTAGCCCACAAGTCTATATAAAGATACTTTCCTTTAAAATCAGCTAGAGAATAAGACTTTCCATTTATATCAACCGCCTGAAAATCTGGAGAAGGCTTACCGGGAGAAGACAAATTCCATTTCTCATATTTATCCTGATAATCTGCCAAAAGCACAGTATCCTTCACATAAGTATGATAAATATTTTCCAAATCTGTAATATTCTTAATACCAAACCTTTCTACATATTCCGTAGCCAGACTGTTCAGCAACACTTCTTTGACTCTTTCATTCTTGAAATTATCTGCAATGTACCGCATTTGAGCAACGGTTTTCGGATAATAGTCGGTAACTTCCCGATTAGGAGTATCAAGTATATGAGACAGTTCCACAACAAAGTCACGGTACTCATCCATATCCAGCCAATCCTCATCTTCCACCATATACTTCCGGAGAGTATCGTAATAAGCCTCATCCGGGCGATAAGTACTATCTTGCGTCATCATAATATGTCCCATCGGATACATGACTACTCCTGTTCCATAAGAATAATGAATACGCGCCGCCTCCATTTTGTTAAAATCACCAATGCCATCCAGTCCACGAACATTCAGCAATTTATATGCTTCCTGTTCTTTCTGCTCTACTTTCTGCATATACTCATTCAGAGGAAGAGCATACGTTTCATCCGGCAACAACGTGAGTGTAACAGTATTCAGATAATCAATTGCTGGTGCCTTTTCACCTTCAAACTTAAACGTTCCGACATAATCATTGCCATCAAAAGTAATGTGTACACGATCTCCTTTTTCCAAATATATTTTCCGTTCGTTCTGGCCATAGAACAAATTAGCATATAAAGCATTTACACCGGAAATTGTATCCGCTCCATATCCCTGCTCATTCAGAGGAACTGAATTTATCGTTCTATGATACACCAATACAACTTCGGTAGCTGTAGGATTCTTAACATCAAACGTAACCACAATGTTATCCGGTTTACTGGAAGAGGTACAAGCACTTACCAAACCGGCCAACAACACTACAAATAAACAATTTCTCATATATTTCCTTTTTAGTAAAAATTTAATTATTCCTTTCACGATAGGTAGCGTCTACGATTCGAGCAAAACCAGTATACTTTTCCGGTGTAACAGAACTGAAATCGCCTTCTGACTCCAATCCTTCATAAACCCGTAATATTCCCTTTCCAGCACCGTCTACACTTCCTACAACCAAATCATATGAACGAGAGGTATTGGCACTTTCCCGATAAAGATTAAATTTGAGGCAAGTAATAGTTTCCCCATTCAATGCAAATTGCTGTTCTGCTTCCAAAGGTAAAACAGATAAGTCAACCCGGTAAACCGTATTGTCCACAGCATAATACATATAATTTTTCAAAGAGCTAAAAGCATACAAAGTGCCCTCTTCCACTATTCCCGTACAACCGGACAAGTCACCATAATAGGATTTTCCCAACACATAAGTGCAATCTGCATATAAAAGTAAATCCCCCAACTGAATGCCATAAAGATAAGACCTGCCATCCTTAGTCAGAATAGTATAAGTTGTCCCCATTTTGGCATTACCCGGATCATATTTCGTATTCTCCATATAAACATAATCATACCCTTCAGGATAATCATAAGACACACTATGCACCACTCCATTATCACCTTTAAAACTGGTAGCTATTTCTTCCATTTTATCCATCGTCACCAAAGGTTCAAGACTACCTAAATCTTCATAAGCCATCATCGGACAATACGCCATAAAACATTTATTAGTCGTATCATACAGTAAATACACAGCTACATACATTGATGCTGCCACATTCGCCCCCACGTAGGGAGCTACATCAAAAGTCTTATTCACCACACTCTGATACAGACCATCTATCCCCATCCCCCTTTCACAGTAATAGGCTTCTTTACCACTGACAATCATTTTACCCAAACCGGCAGCAGTAATAGAATAAGGACGCAAAGATGCACCGTTTGCAGCTGCTTCATAAGCGAAATTATATTCTTCCTTCCACTCGAAATTATTCTTTCCCAAACGAGTAGCTCCATCATCTGTCAACAAGTAAAAAGGAGACTGGGCATCCGTCATTGTCGATGAAAGAGATTGAATCTTTCGCGGACCTTTCCATTGAGAGATTTCACTATAATTTTTCAGAAGATCAAAGTATGTATCTCCTGTAACCTTAGAAACCATATCCAAACGTGCACGTCCTTCTTCATCTGAACAAAGCACCATCCAACCTTCAGAAGTAGTATCGCTGACAGTCAAAGTATAATTTTTTTGCCAATATATGCCCGTATCCTTCTCCGTCACCGTAAAATACAGGGTGTATACATCAGCGTTCAAAGCTACTTCATAGTCCAAATTGCGAGTATTGCCAATCACAGTTTCCACTTCATTCTCTATATCCTGATTGATTACCTTCCACTCAAATTCATACCTGTCGTCAGGAAGAGCAGAAGTACCAAAATCCGGTGTCAATTGTAACCGGTTATGCGTCAAGACAGAAATATTATCATCCACTCCGGAAATTTCAAGTTCTGTCAGATTACGGTAATCATAATTTCCTTTATCTTCCGTACAAGCCACCAATAGAAAGCCTGCTACCAGAATCCTCCATAAATTATTATACAAATTCTTCATCATATCAGTTCTTTTTAAACATCAAAGGGTCTCCATTTCCATCAAAGGCATTTTCATCAAACTCTTCACCTGCATTCTTCTTTTCCTCTTGTTCCTTCACATACTGAGTCATTTCCGAACTAATATATACCTGCATGGCAAAGGTCATTATCGACACGTCATTAAAATCAGCCGGTGCAACATCCAGCACATCACATATCAATTCAAACTTCTGTTGCGAAAATGCTCCTAACAGATTTTCTTCCCATGCTACAGGAGCAGAGGTAAACATATCTGAAAATATAATACGGTAGCACAAGGTAGATACTGTATCTCCTCCAGCTTGTATCTCTTCCGTTACAGGAAGTGCAAAATAGTCGTTCGCACGAAGCTCCATATAAATAGTCTTTTTCATTGTTTTCAAAGATTCCGTGCGTTTTAGAGTAACTATATAATTTATACCTGAAGCTCCGGCCGGTATCTCTACCTTATCCGACAATACATAATCCGTTCCCTCTACAGCATTTTCGGAACTAACACGGATATCTACAGGGCGGGACTCATCTACAGGACGTCCCAACAACTGGATTTTCACAGGAATTTCCATATCATCTCCACTCTCGTAGACAAAAGTAACATCTATGCTATCCTGCAAAGCACTCGCAGAAGAACGGTTATTAAAATAAATACCGCTAATATTCTGAAAAGTACCGGGCTCGCGTTCGTCACAGGCCGACAGACCAATCAGCAGGCTAAGAAAAACCACGATATATCTATTTTTCATTTTCATCATACATCTTATTTTGTTCATTTAAAAGCATTTACTTTCAATTTTCTGTTTCCGAATCAGGAAGAGGGACTACGAATATCTGATCACTTGCTTCTGGATTTTTACTAGATACGGACGAGAATAAAACAGGTCTGTACAATCTCTTATAGAGATAAAAGAGTTGCCCTTCACCGTATAGCTCACGTATATATTCATACACAAGCAAATCTTGGGTCAATGATGAAACAGTAGTTACCCCACGATTCCGTCGCAACGTATTGACATAACTGGAACCGGCCGTCAAAGAAGCAGATTGGCTCTCGGCTGCAATAAGATACATCTCACCTATACGTAACATTGGAATCATTGTATTTTCTATTTTTCCGGTATCCTCCATATCCGCATATTTATAGAAATACCTGTTAGAACCTGAAGCCACCCAATTCACTCGATAACGGTAGTCGTCCTGGTTGCCTCCGGTAGCTGTGCCTCCGAAAATGAGATTATTCATCAGATCATTATCCATTCTGAATACATAGTTGGGAACACGAGCCGGGTCAAAATAATTTTTAAACAATTGGTTACGGCTTGCATGAGAGAGAGCAAAGATCACTTCAGAAGAGAAAATACGGTCCGGATCATCCGGTGAACCAGTAACCAATTTTTTATCTACAAACGGAAAAATACCGCTATCTACCGCTTTTATGATTTCCATAGAATAGTTGAATGCTTTCTTTCTTGCACTTCCACCTTCCTCATCATTGCTACTTGCATACAGACAAACACGTGCTAATAGTCCTGTCACCGCATAATAATTCATCCGTAAAGCACGATAGCGCAAAAAGTAAGAATTCTGATTTACATCTCCACTCATCATCGTACCCTCCGTCTTTACCGGATCATTCACTAATAAGATTCGCGCTTCCTCCAGGTCGGTTATTACCTTTCGAATCACTTCTGAAGCAGGAAGCTGTTCTTCCGGCAAATTGGTCTGCGCTGTATAATAGGGGATACTCAGCTTATCTTTATTGCGTGAATACACCGGGCCAAACAGTCGAAGCATATCAAAATGTAGCATAGCCCGCAGGGCAAGTGCTTCTCCGCGTATAATATTATAATTATCACCGGTAAAAAGAGATGTCCTGCTCTCCATATTCTCAAGAATCTCATTACAATTCAAGATCATCGCATACGCTTCATTCCACGTCTCGCTCAGTCTTCCACGCCAATATTCCGTTTCATATTGATAGTCGGCAAGATCTTTGTAATTTCCCCACACGGAATTGTCTGTCCCTATTGTATAAGCACCTCCCATTATTTCAATCATTTCCACAGTCAAAGCGCATCCGTATAGCTTGTCATTATTCAATTCCACATATACGCCATTCAATAATTTTTGGAATCCCTCCTCCGTAGAGAACAGTTCGTCATCCGATATCTTATCATAAGGCTTCACATCCAACCAGTCACTACAGCCACATAGCAGAAAGCAACCGAGCAACATACCTGTATATATTTTATTCTTCATAACTCATTCGTTTTTATAAGTTTTCTCTTCCATTATTTAAAAGGTGGCACCGATAGACAAAGAGATCGTTCGTGCAAAAGGATAATCAATTCCACGTTCCGCCTTAACGGTAGACCAACGGAATATATCATTCATATTTGCCTGTAAAGATAAAGCTGCCAAACCTAGCTTCTTGACAAATCCTTGATTGAACTCATAGCCCAGACTGACAGACTCGCAAGTCAGTGTGTTTTCATCCATCACAAAACGAGAAGATTTCTCAGTAGTCTGCACCATAGATATACCTTTGAACTGCGCTTCACGGTTGGACTCCGACCAACGATTGTATAGCGCACGCTTATCTTGATTGTTGTACACTTCTTCTGTACCTATATTCTCTACCTTGTCGAAAAGAGAAGTGTTGAATAACTGCCCGCCTATTTGATAACGGAAAAAACAGCTGAGTGAAAAGCCTTTATAATAGAATGTAGTCCCGAACAATCCTTCTATATCAGGTTCCGTATCTCCTACCACTACTTCGTCATTCACATCATACGAAAAAGAATATGTACCATCCTTCTTTATAAAGAGCTCTTTACCGGTAGCCGAATCTATTCCGGCAGACCGCACAGCCCAGATAGCCGTAGGACTTCCCCCGTCATAATAACGGGTAGTACCCGCCAATGAAGCCTGTCCACTCTTATTCAAAGCACTAAAAGAGTCACCGATATTGGCATATTTCGAACGAGAGTGCGTTGCATTCACGCTCAAATTCCAATTGATTCCCTGTTCCGGCAGATAAATAGGAGAAAACTTCAATGTAGCTTCCCAACCTTTTGTTTTTTGCATACCGGCATTCATTGTCAGGCTTGTCACTCCCATAGAACCCGGAGTCGTGATGACAGCCAACAACGGATCGGTATTCTTCCAATAATAATCCAGAGTCACATTGATCCGGTTATTCCACATCGTAATATCGGTACCGATATTATAATTGATTGTTTCCTGCCATCCCAAGTCTTTGTTTCCCAATGCATTCAGGATCACACCTGTTCCGAATACATTCGTCATCCAGCCATTGAACTTGTAAGTCGAGAATGCCTGATAAGCAGCAAAATTCTGGTTTCCCGGATTTCCGACAGAAGCTCTCAGCTTGAGAAGTTGAAAGAAGTCTTTATCTCTAAGGAACTTCTCATTATGAATATTCCAACCAAGCCCGACAGACCATGTATTCCGAAAACGGTTATCCGTGCCGAACATAGACGCGCCATCACTACGATAATTAAAATCAAGCAAGTAGCGATTATCATAAGCATAACCGCCATTGACATAAAAACTTGCCGCACGTTTCTCCGTCCGGCTGTAATCCGGACTTTCCCCGTCTGGATAGCTATTGGTAAAAGATGGAGAATCAAACTGGTCATCCGTAAAACCATTGGCTGAGAATCCATAATTTTCTCTTTTGGTACTACTAAAATTGAATCCGGCCACAGCATTAACCATGTGTTTATCGGCAAATAAACGACCAAATGTAGCAGCCAGATCCCCTTCATATACTAATCCTTTGGTTTGTGTGTGCGTATATAACCCTTTCTCCGTATCACTTACATCATCAAACTGTGAATGCAACGGAGACAAACGGACATCCGACGTATCATCCGATTTCGTCAGGCCGAATTTGGCTCTTAAACGAAAATCATGTGTAGCAAACCACTCGATGATAAAGTTGTTGGTAAATCCAAATTCCTGCCCTTTATTATAATTGTTCAGATGAGCGTTCCATAACGGATTGGAAACAGGAGAATCATTTGTGCCATCCTCCGGATAATACAGGTATTTTTCTATCTCACCTACCGAATTATATTTCCGGTAATAAGGATTCGCCTGCGCATATTCCGAGAAGGAAACAGTTGGGTCGACCGTCTCCAAATAATCAATTGTCAGTTTATTGCTGAACTGAAATTTTCCCGTACGATATATCAAATCGATATTTCCTCCAATCGTCTGGCGTTCGGATTCTTTCATTACTCCATTCACATGGCCTATGCTCAATCCTATTCCATAACGTATCTTTTCTTCACCACCTTCTGCGTAGATATTGTGTTTGTGCGTAAACCCGTTACGTACCGGTTCTTTCAGCCAATAAGTATCTACCCCTCTTTCTATTTCCTTCAGCCGCTCGTTCCGCAAGCTATTTAAACGCAACTGATTGGAAGGACTGTTAGTGTTGTCCTCATATACTCCTGCCAATGTTTCAAACTGTAACTTTTCACGGGCATTCATCAGGTTATAGTCAGACAAGTCGGCTATATCTACTCCAAAATCTCCTTTATACGAAAGCTGAAGACGTCCTTTCTCCGGTGTTTTAGTTTCAATTACCACTACTCCATTGGAAGCTTTCGAACCATAAATAGCCGTAGAGGCAGCATCTTTCAATATCGTAACAGAAGCTACACGGTTCATATTCAGGTTCATCACAGTTTCCAGCGTAGTCTCGAATCCATCTAAAATAAACAACGGCTGGTTGGGATCTGTACCATATTCTTCCTTCAACCCTACTACACTGCTCTTTCCCCGTATCTCGATATCCGGCATTTGATTAGGATTGGAACCGAACTGATTATTTTCCATGATCTTAAAAGAAGGATCGAGTGTCCGCAAACTTTGCAAGACATTCTGCGAACCTACCGATTTCAATTCTTCCCCCTTAAATGTTGTGGAAGAACCTGTAAAACTTTCTTTTTTACGTTGATAGATTCCCGTAACCACCACATCTTTAATCTCCTGCAACTGTTGTTGCATTACAATATTTGCAAAAGATGAAGCATTCTTTCCGTTAAAATGTCTCGTAATCTTTTCATAACCGACAAAAGAGAAAATTAGGTCGCAGCCTTCTACCGGTAACTTTATACTGAACTCCCCATTCAGATCCGTGGCCGTGCCGGACATTCCCGGTCCTGTTCCTCCTACTATTACCGAAACTCCGATCATCGGAGATCGGTCACTTCCATCAATAATCCGTCCTTTAAGTTCTATTTCTTTCTCTTCTTCCGGCTGTTCCTGTTTTCCGGAAACAGGTCGCGGAACAATAATGATAGTACGATTCTCAACCTTAAAAGTGAAATTTGTGCCGGACAGAATTTCTTGAAGTGCCTGTACCAAAGAAATATTATGATAATTAGCTGTTACCCTCTTCGGACATTCCGACAATTGTTTTGAATTATAAAAAAATTCATACCCTGTGACAGCACTCATCTTCTTCAATGCTTCCGCCACTGTCGCTTTTTTCAGCTCCACACTTACCGCTTGAGCATGCACAGTACGACAACAGACTGAAAACACAAGAAATATAAGTCCTATCTTCCAATCAATGTGAATAAAACTTTTCTTCCTTTTCATACTCTTATCTCATTCTTTTTTATATTGTTGTATCTCTCATCTCAACCAGAGCACCCCATTCTCAACCTCACAGACAACCCCATTGGTTTCCGCCATCAGGCGAGTAATATAATCAACGCCACGTTCATAACTGATTTTCCCAGAAAAGGAATAGTTTTTCAATCGCTCGGCAACCTTTATTTCAACGCCATATACCCTTGAAAGACGTTTTGCCAAGTCTGGAAGAGTTTCATCCTCAAAATAAATCCAGCCATCCTTCCATGCCGCAAAAGCCGAAGCGTCTACTTGTGCTACCTTAATATCTCCAGCCACACAGTTGAAACTCACTTGTTGATCGGGAGATAAGATGATAGGTTCTTTCCCCTCCTCTACCTGATAACTGATTTTTCCCGTTACAAGCGTAGTGAAATGTTTACTATTTTCCGGATAGGCATTTATATTAAAGCTAGTTCCCAATACCTGTACAGACTCCTGATTACCAGTTTCTACATAAAACGGACATTTCTCATTACGACTGACTTCAAAAAAAGCCTCTCCCGTCAGTCTCACCCTACGTTCTTTCTTACCTTCAAACGAAGCAGGATACTCCAATGTAGAAGAAGCATTCAGCCATACTTTCGTACCGTCCGACAGAGTCATCTGAAAGTGACGTCCGGCAGGAACTTCCAGTTTCAAGATACGCTCACTTGCCAACGCCAGCTTTTTACCAGTAGCAGTTTGTAGAGCCACATCATCTGCTGTATTCTGCTCAATACGTGCTGCACTGTCAAGGGACATAACAACCTCATTCCCCATCTTTAATATAACTTGATCATCAGATATAGCGACCCCCATATCCTGTAACTGCGCAATAGCAGTAGAAACCTGTTCCGACGGAATAAGTGTCCGAAAAATCAAAACGCCCGTAATCAATGCTGCAGCAATACTACCGGCTGTCAATATACGAAACCTGCGTTTTATACGAAGTTTTCTCTGAATCCGACCTTGCAAGTCTTTAAACCCCTGATCGGATATAAAAGGATTTTCCTGAGAATCTGGTAACTGCTTCCACAATTGTTCCAGCAGTTCATCGTCTTGTTCACCCATCTCCCGGTGCGGGATATCGCGTTTTGTATCCATATATAATGAAATTTACTCATTATATATAATACTGCACCCGATGAATTTACGTATCCGGTTCGATATTTTTTTTCAGAAAAAGTTATTTTTTCTTAATTTCCCTCCGTAACTTCTTCTTTACTTTATATAAAATAGTCTCAACTGTACGGATAGATATTGATAGTTCATCAGCAATAACTGCATTCTTCTTTTCTTCCCAATAACTCATTTGAAGTACTTTGCGGCTCTGTTCCGGCAGACGTTCTATGGCAGGAATCAACAATTCGTTTCTTTGTGAAGAAACAGGCACTTCCTCCCAATCCATCATTTGTTCCTCCATAGCTTTTTCTTCACGGGCCCTCCGTATCTCCTCCGCTTTAATCAATCTTAATGAATTATTATGAACGGCTCTTAACAGATAATTCCGTAATGATTTCGTGTCATCCAACGATTTACGATTTAGCCAAATAGCCATGAAAGCATCTTGCACCACTTCATAAGCCGCATCGGTATCTTGTAAAATATTTGTTGCATAAGTCCGCAGCAAACCACTATATGCTTTATACACAACCTCAAAAGCCGTTGAATCTCCTTTTTTCAACGCTTTTACAATCCGGCTGTTATCTGATAAATCATATAGTTTTGCCATAAGCTATTTGCTCTTAATTAAAGAAATCAAGAGCAAAGTTAATAAAAAATCATTTCGGCATATATATTATGTTAGTTTTTTCTATCTTATAAAAGAAATAGTATAACAAAATGAGGTAATCACTTTCTTTTTGCACATTGTCTACATATAATACCTTATTCTACTCCGTGCATCATCTTCTGTAATTTCTTCGACAGCAGGAACAGAATCAGTGAGGCGACGCCCGACATTACCACAAATACCATAAAGAAATCGTACATCGTTGCAATCTGGAAGCCCAGAATGGTCTTTACTTTTCCGTCTTCGGGATAAAGACCGCTCAACATACCGGCAAATTTGTTGGCGGTGGCAGTGGAAAGATACCATATACCCATCATCAGGGAAGCAAAACGCAACGGACTCAGTTTGTTCACCATAGAAAGCCCGATAGGCGACAGGGCAATTTCACCCATAGTGTGGATAAAGTAAAGTCCCGTCAGCCAAATCATACTTACTTTCACTCCCGGAACCGCATCTTTCACTCCGAAACAGATGAAAAGATATCCCAAAGAGAGTAGCAGGAGGCCGATAGCCTGCTTGGTAGGGGAAGAAGGTTCCATTTTCCGTTTGTTCAGGAAACTCCATACTCCCGGCATGATGTAAGCCAGTACAACAACGAAAAGCGGATTGAAAGATTGAAACCAGGAAGCAGGCATTTCCCAACCCAAAATATCGCGGTTGGTCTGTTCAGAGGCAAAAAGGGTCAGAGAAGCTCCCGCCTGTTCATAGGCAGCCCAGAAGAAAATCACAAAAAAGGCGACGATATAGATGACAAAAATACGGCTACGCTCTATCTTTGTCAACGAACCATCCAACAGAATAAGTACCGGAAAGACGATGCAAGCCGTGAAAATACCGACACTAATCCAGTCGCCTGTGAATATGTAGCCGAAGAATGCCAATAGAACAGCAGTCAAGACAGTTATTATTATGAAATTACGTATTTTTGTCCGTGCATCCATCTTCGGGTGAGAGATGTGATCGGCCTTATCTTCTTTCTTCTCACGTTTTGCATCGGGGATGATACCGATAGCTTCACCGGATGGAGAGAAAAGATATTTATTCTTTTGGGTTTCAAAAAGTACGACGGTAAATAGCGTCATGATTCCAGCTGCCAGAAATCCCCATTTAAAATCATGCGGATCGCCGGTGTCTCCCAAGTAACCGCAAATCAACGGAGCGGCAAAAGAACCGACATTCACTCCCATATAGAAAATGGTATATGCCGCATCCAACCGTTTGTCGCCCGGCTCGTAAAGCTGTCCAACCAGCGATGATACCGTCGGCTTAAAGCAACCGTTACCCAAAATCAAAAAACCGAGTCCGCCATACATCAGCCAATGTGCCAGTTCGGTATTGTTCAATGTGGAAGCACTCATAAACATCAGGAACTGCCCGACGGCCATCATCACCGCACCCCAGAACACTGAACGGCGAATGCCCCAATATTTATCGGCTATATATCCGCCAATCAACGGAGTCAGATAAACCAATCCGGTATAGCTGCCGTAAATAGACGCGGCCGCTTCTTTATCAAACAGTAAAGCTTGGGTCAGAAAGAGAATGAAAATCGCACGCATACCGTAGTAGCTGAAACGTTCTGCCGTGCTTGTTGCAAAAATCAGATAAAGGCCTTTAGGATGCCCTTTCAATGCACTCATGAGTTTATGTTTTAGTAGTTTATGGAGCGCAAAGGTACAAAAAACTAAATAAAATGCCTTAAAAAAGTTACTCTCTATTGAATGTAAACTTACTAACGATAGGTTATAAAGTTCTTTTCTACTACTCCTAAACTATAAACGAAGCTTGCGTTTATAAAAACAAAGGCTTTGATTATATAAACGAAAGTTTCATTTATATAATCAGAGGCTTCGTTTATAGTTTTATTACTGATAAAAGAAAGTTTATTACCTATACAAAAGAACTTTATATCCCGTAGAAAAGAACTTATCGACCTATATTCTGCCGGTCGTCTACCTACAATAAATGTGTTTTCTTCCTATAACAAACCGGAAAAGTCAGAAGAATCATGTACATTTGTGGGTAGAAAACTAAAAAGAACATCACAATGAAAATATTTCCAAGCAGCAGTATCAAGAAATTGGACGCTTATACCATTGAGCACGAACCGATTGCATCAATTGACCTGATGGAACGTGCGGCAACAGTACTGACAAAAGCCATCACAGACAGATGGAGCACGGATACCCCCGTCACCGTTTTTGCCGGACCGGGAAACAATGGCGGAGACGCGTTAGCCATAGCACGCATGATGGCTGAAAAAGGATATAAGACAGAAGTATACCTCTTTAATACTAAAGGAAATCTTTCACCCGACTGCCAGACGAACAAGGAATTGGTGGAAATGATGGAAGAAGTTACATTCCACGAAATCAGTACGCAGTTCGTACCGCCGACTCTGACACCGGAACATTTAGTGATCGACGGGCTATTCGGGTCGGGACTGAACAAGCCGTTAAGCGGAGGTTTCGCAGCCGTAGTAAAATACATCAATGCTTCTCCCGCCACAGTCGTTGCCATCGATATTCCTTCGGGGCTGATGGGAGAAGAGAACACGTTCAACGTGAAAAGCAATATCATCCGCGCAGACGTTACTTTCAGCCTGCAACTGCCGAAACTTGCCTTCCTCTTTGCCGAAAACACAGAGTTTGTCGGTGAATGGGAATTGTTGGATATCCAGTTGAGCGAAGAAGGAATCGAAGAAACGGAGACAAACTACGAAATGCTAGAGGTAGAAGAAATCCGTTCACTTATCAAGCCACGCAAACAGTTTGCGCACAAAGGGAACTTCGGTCACGCACTGCTGATAGCAGGGTCAAAAGGAATGGCGGGAGCCTCCGTACTTGCCGCCCGCGCCTGCCTCCGTTCCGGCGTAGGATTACTGACCGTACATGCCCCGATATGCAATTATGATATTTTGCAAATGTCCGCACCGGAGGCTATGGTAGAGACGGACGCCAGCGAAAACTATTTCGCCGTGCCGAACGACACCGATGATTACCAAGCAGTCGGCATAGGTCCGGGACTGGGGCGGAACGAGGAAACAGAAGCTGCCCTGATAGAGCAACTGGAACATTGCCAGACTCCCGTAGTATTGGACGCCGATGCACTGAATATCCTTGCCAATCATCGCCATACACTCACACATCTGCCGAAAGGCTCTATCCTCACTCCCCACCCGAAGGAGCTGGAACGCCTGACCGGCAAATGTCAGGATTCTTACGAGCGATTGACGAAGGCTTGTGAGCTTGCCCATACCGCCCATGTTCACATCGTTCTAAAAGGTGCCTACTCCGCCATCATTACTCCCGAAGGCAAATGTTTCTTCAATCCGACCGGAAATCCGGGAATGGCAACCGGAGGTAGCGGCGATGTGCTGACAGGAGTGATTCTGGCTCTGCTTGCACAGGGGTACTCCAGCGAAGAAGCTGCCAAAATAGGTACGTACATTCACGGATTGGCAGGAGACATCGCACAGAAGAAACAAGGTATGACCGGGCTGATTGCAAGTGATATTATCACCTGCCTGCCCGCAGCTTGGCGGCTTGTAAGCGAATAAAAGTTAAGAACTTAGTGTTTATTTCAATAACTTCATTAACTTTGTTTTCAAAACAGTTTAAAAAGAACCGAATATGAAAAAACTGATTATAGCGGCGGGCCTGCTGATGACGACTTCCGCCTACGCACAGACCGAAGTATTGACAGGAGTCACTCGTGGAAAAGACTACGGAGTGGTATATAATCTTCCCAAGACTCAAATAGAGCTTGAAATAAAAGCGAATAAAGTGAAGTATACTCCGGGTGAATTCAGTAAGTACGCCGACCGCTATTTACGGTTGAACAACATCTCTACCGATCCCGAAGTGTATTGGGAACTGGCAAGCGTAAAAGTGAAATCCGTAGGAGTGCCCAATGGCGACGCTACTTACTTTGTGAAATTGAAAGATAAAACGGTAGCTCCTCTTATGGAACTGACTGAGGATGGTATCGTAAAGTCCATCAACGTGCCTTACAGCCAAAACGGTTCTGCAAAGAAGAATACTCCGACCGCTCCTGCCGGGCAAGTGAACGCCAATCCCCGCGACTTCCTGACCGAAGAGATTCTGATGGCAAACTCCACCGCTAAGATGGCGGAATTGGTAGCCAAAGAAATCTATAATATCCGCGAAAGCAAAAACGCATTATTACGCGGACAGGCCGACAATATGCCGTCGGACGGTGCGCAGCTCAAAATCATGATAGACAACCTGAACTTGCAGGAAGAAGCCATGACCAAAATGTTCTCCGGCATACGGGAAAAAGAAGAAAAGGCCTTCACTGTACGCCTTACACCGGATAAAGAGTTCAGTAATGAAGTGGCTTTCCGCTTTTCCAAGAAACTGGGCGTGGTTGCCAACAACGACTTGGCAGGAACTCCGTTCTATATCAGCTTGAAAGACTTGAAAACGGTAAAAATACCGCAGGAAGACGGAAAGAAGAAAAAAGACTTGGAAGGAATCGCTTACAATGTACCCGGACAGGCATTGGTTACACTGACCGACGGAAAGAAGAAACTTTATGAAGGTGAACTCCCTGTCACTCAGTTTGGTATAATAGAGTATCTGGCTCCGGTTCTATTCAATAAGAATTCGACTATCAAAGTGTACTTTGACCCGAATACCGGAGGATTGCTTAAAGTGGATAGAGAAGAAGGAAAATAGAAGGAACGCATTATCCATATTTTCTTCTCTTTACTCAATCGGCTTCATTAACTTTATAAATCCGTCTTTCTGCATCTGAGAAAGATAGATAGTGATACGCGACTCGTAGCCCGCTTCATGATGGAAGTGGTCTGCGAGTTTCTCTATAATCTCACGTACCGTACGTTTCCCATCTATCAGTTCCCATACAGCCGTACCGTGTTCCTCCAAATATATCCGACGCTCTTTCGACATCCCTTTCGGTACAAGAAAACGTTGCATCCACGAATACTTAAAACGGGGAAAGGAGAGCACAATAGTCTCCCCTTCCCGTTCTGCTGTTATATGTTCACTGCGACAGGGAATAACCTCTAACAGGTTTGTTTTCTCTTTGGCAGCCATCGTTTTTATTTCTGAATATTTGCTTCTTCCAAACCGTAACCTTTCTTTCTGTTCTCTGCTTTCAACATCAAAGCAACGATCAAAGCCAATATGCCAAAGAGAGCAAAAATACCCATCGGCAATGTATAGTCATAGGTTTGCGCGCCATCCACTACCGGACCTTTGCAATAAGAATTCAGTACCCATCCGATCAACAAAGGCACACCCATCAATCCCCAATTCTGTACCCAGAAGATCAAGGCATAAGCCGTACCCAATTGTTTTTCCGGAATAATCTTCGGAACAGAAGGCCACATGGCCGAAGGTACCAACGAGAAAGCAAATCCCAAGATAATCATGATAATCGTAGCAAACCACCATACATTCAGGATAGGCAGAGCGAACATGGTATGCACGAATATCAACATGACAGATCCGATAACCATCAATGTAGCCCCCTTACCGATACGGTCATACAAGGAACCGAACAACGGTGTCAACACAATAGCGCCGATCGGCAACAGTCCGGGAATAGTTCCCGCCAATTTCGGGTCCACGCTATACTTCTGAACCATCAAATCGGCGGCATACTTGATGAACGGGAACACAGCCGAATAGAACAGCACACACAGAAGGGCAATCAACCAGAATCCCTTGTTGGTAATGATATATACAATATCTTTCATACGGAACGGTTCTTCCGGTTCCAATCCTTCCGCATCCAACGACGCATCCAGTTTCTTATCGTAGAAAGTATAAATGAAGAAGGCGATTGTACCTACACACAACATTATGAGACAAAACAAAATAGGAGCAGGAATATTGGTATGGAACGCACCGCCTTCGTCCGTATATCCGAAGAAGTCCGCCAAAGGAACAGTCATCACCATGGCCAAAGTCGTCCCGATACGTGCCGTAGCCATTTCAAGTCCCATAGCCAACGCCATTTCTTTACCCTTAAACCATTTGACGATAATCTTGGAAACAGTGATTCCCGCAATCTCGACACCCACACCGAAAATGGCATACCCCAGTGCGGCAAGAGTCACTTGAGTCTTGAAGCCGAAAAGCATGGCACCTTCGGGGAAGGTAGTAGAAATGGCATAGTATTTCAATCCACAGCCGAATACCATCAACAGACATGCCCCCATTCCGGTAAAACGGACACCCATCTTATCCAGAATGATACCGCCGAAGATCAACATCAACAAGAATACGTTAAACCAGCCGTATGCACTTGTGAAGAAACCGTAATCAAGGCTATCCCATAATAATTCTTTCTCAAGCATGGGTTTTAGCGGAGACATTACGTCAGTGAGGAAATAGCCGCATAGCATAGTAAAAGCGACCAATGCAAGAACACTCCAGCGTAACACTGCGGAGTCATTCAATTTCTTTTTTAATTGTTCTGTCATTGTTATATTTAAAAAGTGATTAATAATCTAAAACAATTAAGCGCGGATTACACTGACCACCCGGAACATTGAGAATCCGTGTAATCCGCGTAATCCGCGCCTAACAATATGTTAATGTGACAATATGCTAATATGCCAATGTACTGCGAAACGCCGAACGAAAACTGGCATAACGGCAAATTATTAATTATTCTGCTGCAGGAGCAGGAGTTTCAGTAGCCGGCGCCGGAGTCTCGGTAGCTGGCGCGTCAGCAGCAGGAGCTTCTGTTTGCGGTGCAGCTGTACCTGCGGGCAAGTTATACGGGTTAGTTTGTTGTTCCTTCTGTGCCTGTTCCAACACTGCGTCTGTAGCAACAGCCGAACTAGGAACCACATAAGCGGTAGCAATGCTCATTACAACCATAAAGATAGCCAAACCCCATGTTGCTTTTTCAAGAAAATCTGTAGTCTTGCGCACGCCCATAATAGCGTTAGATGAAGAAAAACCGGAAGCAAGTCCGCCTCCTTTTGAGTTCTGAATCAGCACGATGAAGCACATCAACAGGGCTGCAATCACCATTAAGATAACGAATAATAAGTACATTTTTAGTTATTTTGAATTAGCGTTAATAATCAATTTCTCCAAAAATCTGATTTGGTCTGCAAAGTAAGCATTTTTTTTTGGATATTTCAAGCTTAATTTTTTAATTATTTCAAGAGCTTTTGAATATCGTTGCTGTTTAACATAGATTTTAGCCAAAGTTTCTGTAAAACAGCTATCATCTTCCTCTTCTTCCCCACTCACCGTATCCGATTCATCACTCATTGCATCCGATTCCTCCCGCAAAGGTTTTATATGCAACGGAGCGTCGCTTTCACTCTTTTCTATGAAATCGTCGATCAGTTCAAATCCCTTTAGCTTAGGTGCTTCTTCCGTCGATTCATCCGTTCCGGAAGTCTCCTCAAGCAGATAGGAAGTATAGTCCATCGAATAGTCGAAGCCGGTTTGGGCGGTCACTTCCTCCGGTGCCGTAGCCAGGAAAGCGTCAATCAAAGCCAATGTACGGTCTACCGAAGGCTCGTCTTTCAGCACCTCAGTCAAAGGAACTCCTTTTTTCCGCGACTGAAGATCGAAACGGCTGCCTTCAATCAGTTGAAACAACTTCCGCCGGTCGGCTATATAGAGAACGGCCTTTCGCAGTTCCCCGCCGAAACTGATATCATGGAGAATATACAGATTTTTGAGATACAACAGACGAAGCGACTGAAAATACGGATACCTCGCAAGCAGATTGCGCAACTCGTACAAAGTATCCCTATTCAGCATCTCCGGATGCTGAATCCATTGTTGAAAGTTAACAGAAGTCATTTATATTACCAGTTTGCTACGGTTGCATTGAATATTTGGTCGGTGATCTCTTTTGACATTTCAGCTATCAGCCCGTCCTGCACGGCAGTCAGCAATTGACTGGAGTCGTAGGTACGGAAAGCGGAGAACTGCTGTTCAAAGTCTTCGGCATGATTTGTGTTGTTGACAAAACGGACGTTCACCGTGATGGTCAGCTTCGTTTCCGAAGAATAACCATCGGCGGACACCGCCTGGTTATACTGATTATATCCCGTGATCTCGCCGTCAATCTGCAAGTCCGCGTTCTGATTCGGCTTCAGCAATTGCAGACGGGTCTGGCGGATAAATATATCTTTCAGGTCTTCATTGAACTTCGTCGCCAACGGGGCGTACACATACTCCGACTTTATCGGGAAATCGGCAATGGAAATCGTCTTCACCTTATCATAGTTGATAGATGAGCCGTTAAACTTATAGGAAACAGTGCACGCGATGACCGCCAATGGCAAAACCGCCAGCAGCAGAGGGCGTGTTATCTTTTTAATCCAAATCATATTCTTTTATTTTTCTATAAAGTGTACGCTCGGAAATGTTCAAATCCTTAGCCGCACTCTTCCGTTTTCCATGATGTCTCTCAAGTGCTTTGCGTATCATTTCTTTTTCTACTTCATCCAGCGACAGGGACTCTTCCACATATTCTTCCGTGTCCTGAATATCGTCATCATCTTTGCAGACAGCCGGTTGCTGCACCGGATGAATAATGGCAGGCACCGAAGGTTGCGCCGTCACTACCGGAGTGGCAACTACCGCACTGACCGGGCTTACCTGTCCGGCACGTTCAGCCATCAGATTGTGCACCATCTTTTTCAGTTCCGCCACTTCCTGCCGCATATCGAACAGAACGGAATAAAGAATCTCCCGCTCGCTTTCAAAACCCTTGCTCTCACGTGTACCCAGCAATGCGGGAAGACGTTGTGTATTCTGCGCGGGAAGATAAGTTTGCAAGATGGCAGCGTTAATCTCCCTGTTAGTTTCAATAATCGAAATCTGCTCGGTGATATTCTTCAACTGGCGCACATTTCCCGGCCATGGATAGGCCAGCAATTCTTTCTTAGCGTCTTCCGTCAACTGAATGGCCGGCATTCTGTATTTCTCTGCAAAGTCGGCGGCGAACTTACGGAACAACAGGAGTACGTCGTCTCCGCGTTCACGAAGAGGCGGTATCTGGATAGGCACGGTATTCAAGCGATAGTACAGGTCTTCACGGAAACGTCCCTCCGCAATGGCTTGCGTAAGATTGACGTTGGTAGCCGCCACAATACGCACATCCGTCTTTTGTACACGTGACGAACCGACTTTGATAAACTCACCGCTCTCCAGTACACGGAGCAGCCGCGCCTGAGTAGGCATGGGCAACTCCCCTACTTCATCAAGGAAGATTGTCCCTCCGTCGGCTTCTCCGAAATAACCTTTCCGCTCGCCGATCGCACCGGTAAACGCACCTTTCTCATGTCCGAACAGTTCGGAATCAATTGTGCCTTCCGGAATCGCTCCACAGTTGACAGCGATATACTGTCCGTGCTTTCTCCGGCTATATTGATGAATAATCTGCGGGAAACTTTCTTTTCCGACACCACTTTCTCCGGTAATCAGCACAGACAAATCGGTAGGAGCCACTTGAATAGCAATATCAATGGCGCGTGATAAAGCTTCGGTATTACCAATAATACCGAAACGTTGTTTCACTTGTTGTAACTCCGCTCTTGTCATTACTCTTTTACTCTTCGTCTACTGTATCCAGTTTCAGTTTATCACTATCATCCCGTTTCTCGTAATACTGTTTCCGTAACGGATTCGCACGGGCCGCTTTTTCCCGTTGACGATTGCGGAACACATCAATGGCGACATAGACTGCCTGACGGAAAGAGTCTTCACTCGCCAGCCCCTGCCCTGCAATGTCGTATGCCGTGCCGTGTGCCGGAGAAGTGCGAACCACCGGCAACCCAGCCGTATAGTTCACGCCGTCGTCCATTGCCAGTGCCTTGAACGGAGCCAATCCCTGATCATGGTACATCGCCAGAATACCGTCGAAATGAGTATAATTGCCCGAACCCATAAAACCGTCGGCCGCATAAGGACCGTAGCACAGGATTCCTTTTTCTTCCATTTCCTTCATGGCAGGAATAATCACTTCCTGTTCTTCCATTCCCAGCAAACCACCGTCACCGGCATGAGGATTGAGCGACAGTACTGCAATGCGCGGAGCACCGATACCGAAATCCTGTTTCAGGCAACGATGAAATATCATCAGCTTCTCCTGAATCAATTCTTTGGTAATCGTTGTCGCAATCTCCCGGACAGGGATATGCGTTGTCACCAAAGCTACACGGAAATCATTCTTCATCAGAATCATCAATGACTTATTGCCATTGCCCAACCGTTCCTCGATATACTCGGTATGTCCGGGAAATGAGAACTCTTCCGACTGAATGGTATGTTTATTGATCGGCGCCGTTACAATAACGTCAATCAACCCCTCACGATATTCTTCAATGGCACGCTCCAATGCGCCCAATGCAGCTTTACCGGCTTCAGGATCCGGTTTGGAGAATTCCACTTTTACCTCATCATCGGTACAGTTCACTACACTCAGCCGGTTGTATCCCGCTTCGGAAGCACTGTTAATTATACTGAAATTAGCCTGAACATCCAATGCTTTCCGGTGATAGGCAGCCACTTTCGGCGATCCGTAAATAATCGGAGTGCACAGCTCCAGCATAGTAGGATCCGAGAAAGTCTTTAAGATCACTTCATAACCTACCCCGTTTATATCTCCTTGGGTAATGCCGATTCTTATTTTGTTATCTTCCATGTTTTTATTTATTAGTTTGTTCCGCTTCCTTAGTTTCCTCTCCCAATGGAATCTGGTTCTGCTGAACTTCGTTCGGAAGTTTCAGCGTGTACAGAGAGGCTTCCATCTGGCGAACCAGGTTGCGTTTCATTTTATCAGGTGAATAGACAAATATTTCTGCTGTAATGATTCGTTGGTTCTTCTCGTCAAGACGGGTATGCGACACATACGGACCACCCATAAAGTCACCCTTCATGCGCCACAGTCCGCGCGCTTCCATCGTGTAGCTGTTCTGCACATTGATGGGGCGGACATCCGTCAGTAAGCTGTCGGTTGCCATATAAACGCCTTCCTTGAATCCGGGAATGTTGGCTTTCATCACAGAGTCACGTTTATGGACAAAATATTCTTTGGTAAACGTATCCTTATCCGTATAAGGATAAGAGTACATCACGAAGTTACGGTCGGCAGTACCGGTATTGGTAGAAGCCCAGAAGAAGTCTTCCCCCGTCTTTGAATTAGTCAGCTCGGCAGGCAGCCAGATATCGCAACCGAACAAGCTGTCCACCTTGTTTGAAATAAAGTTGCTGTGCTTCTTTTCGAGCGAAGTGATCTGGCGGTTCATTTCCGCACGGGTGAAGAAATTGATAATCGTCTGTCTGTTCTCCTTCACAAACTTCTCGAACTCTTCTTCGTTCGGAGCCTGGATAGTCAATATCATCTGCGGATTGGCATACACATCTTTCGCATATTTGAAAGAGGCCTTTGTATATATATCCTGTATATCTACAATAATAATGTTGCGTATCAACTTCAGCGTAGAGTCATAATCTTTGGGTGAAGTGTACATGATACGGAAAGAAGGTTCCGATTGCGGCAATCCGGGCATATCGGAATCGAGTGCATCATGCAAGGCTCTTCCTGCCGCACGATCCCAAACACCGTGGTCTACTACTACCAAAAGCTCGTATGCACGTCCACTAGAAGTGTGGTTTCCTTTCAGACCACAAGAAGCAAAGACAAAGGTTACCAAAGCAATGCTCAAATAAGAAAAGTACTTTTTCATGATGTTCGGTTTTATATATTAACTCTTATTATTTTCCTCCTGTTTCGCTGTCGACAACATACCGCAAGCTGCAAAGATATCTTCACCCCGCGAAGCACGGATCGTAGTGAAAAGCCCGTGCGATGTCAGGTAATCACGGAAACGGGTCATCGTATCCATATCCGCTCCCTCAAGGTCTACGCCCGGTATGGCATGAAAACGAATCAGATTGATTCTGCAATCCAATCCGCGAAGGAGCTTCAGCAACTCTTTGGCATATATCTGCGAATCATTGAGTCCTTTAAAAACAATATATTCAAATGAAAGTCGACGCTGTTTGCTAAAATCATAGTTTTTTAACAGTTCCGCCATTTCGGTAATAGAGAACGCTTTTTCCGCCGGCATTAACTCGGAACGCTGGGCCGCCACCGGAGAATGCAGGCTGATAGCCAGATGGCAATCGCTTTCTTCGATGAACCGCCGCAGTCCTTTCCGCAGTCCTACTGTGGAAAGAGTGATACGTTTCGGACTCCATGCGTAACCGTAAGAGGCGGTCAGCACTTCCAATGCTTTAAGTACTTCATCGAGGTTATCAAGCGGCTCGCCCATCCCCATCATCACTACGTTGGTCAGTTTGTCGCGTTCCGGCAATGAATGGATCTGATTGATTATCTGGTTGGCGGTCAGATTGGCGGTAAAGCCTTGCTTGCCGGTCATACAGAACTTACAGTTCATCTTGCAACCGACCTGTGAAGAGACACATAACGTCGCCCGGTCGTCATCCGGAATATAAACCGATTCAACAAAATGGTTATCGCCCACTCTGTACAGATACTTCACCGTGCCGTCCACAGAACGCATTTCATCCACAGGGGGGAGTGCTCCTACCTCATAGTCCTGTTTAAGTAACTCACGGTGTTTCAATGACAAATTAGTCATCTCATCAATCGAGGTCACCTTCTTTTCGTAAAGCCAGGACGCAATCTGCTTGGCGGCAAAACCGGGCATTCCCAGCCTTTTTGCCAATGCTTGAAGCTCTACGAGGGTCATTCCTAAAAGGGGATATTTAGACATTCTTCTTTCTGTTGATGGTTTATATCTGCAAATGTAAGGAAATAAAGTCAGTTTCACCACAGATTAACACAGATTTTCACAGATTAAGAAGAGGAAGAAGAAGGAAGAAGTGAATTCTCAGGTGCAGAGATGCAGAAAAAGATAGAAAAAAACATAGAGAACGCAGAGAAGATAGAGAGCATGGAAAATGTAGAAAATGTAGAAAACGCAAAAGACGCGAATCAACCGGATTCATTCATAATAATCCGACTAATTCACGTCTATATGGTGCACCACACTAATTTATTACAGCATTCAAAGATTTTCACTCACCTTTTTAATCTGTGAAAATCCGTGTAATCTGTGGTGAAATAAGTTAGAAGAACAGGAAGCGTGTATCCTTTACATTTGCTTTCAGATACAAGTCGTTCATCAGACGGCTGGCGAAGCGAGCGTGCATATTAGCCAACGTAGCTTCTTCCGTTTTCGCGTCAAATGTCTCGTTCAGTTTGTCCTTGCCGTAAACTTGCAGTACAAATACTCCGGCATTACCCTTGATAGGTGTGCTCAACTTGTTCATTTCAGCAACAGAAGCATAGGCGCCTACCAACGGTTCACTGCTGCGCAATGCGGAAACATAAGCAGGAGCGGCGAAGGTAACCATCTTCAAAGAATCGCTTACAGCGTTAGTCATAGACTTGTATTGGTCGAATGAAGTGGCATTTGCCGATTTCATATCCGCCATAATCTTTTCAGCCTTCTTGTCTTTTACGATTTCAGCTCTCAACTGATCCTGTACAGACTTCAAAGAACGGTATCCTTCCGGTTTGATGCTCACCAAGCCTACAACCATCATGTGATCGCTTTCGCCACATTCGTACAGGCCGGAAACTTCACCCGGTTTAGCTTTATCAAATGTCCATCTCAAAGCTTCTTTAGTACCTCTCACGCCACCGATACCGTGTTCAGAGCTGTTCAAGTCTGCTCTGTCAAGCAATCTGTATCCGGCTTCTTCAGCGTTAGCCACCATCTTCTCAACACTAGGATTGGCTGCGATAAACTGGCTGAAATCATTGTAAGCACGATTGTAAGTTTCTTTACTGAACTCTACTTCACGCTTGACAACAGCTACTTTATATTTGTCTTTTACAGCTTTCTTGTTGGTTACTTGCAGAATTACGTTTGCTTGTCCCATCGGTAAGTTCACCAATTCGTTCACACCTGTATTGTTGATGGCAGAGATGAATTTCAGGTTATCACCGTCGATCTGCGCGCCTTCATACTGAGCGGCAGTCAACCAATTAGAATCACCGGTCTGACCGTATTTTTTAGCCAGCTCCACAAAGTTGGCGCCACCTTTAATCGCATTGTAGATACTGTCTGCCAATGTCTTTGTCTTCAACGCATCTTCCGCGTATACCTGAATCTGGCGGAATTCGACAGAGTCGGCAGCAGCAGCCTTAGCAACAATCTTGAAAGAGTTGATTGTGTTATCGGCACCATTGTAGTAAGGACCGTATACCGCACCTACGGAAGCAGAGTCCAAACGTGCCACTACATCCGACGGGAAAGCAGTCTTGTTATAGAACAAGTCTACGTACGGAGCATCCGAACCTACCGATCGGATAAAAGAAGTGTAATCGTCTGTTGTAGTAGCCAACTGAGCAGTTGCCTCGTCCACTTCTTTCTGGATAGCAGCTCTGTCCTCAGGGCTTGCAGTCACCTGTACATCGATGTACTTGATGTCACGAGCTTCCTGATATTGCTTGAATTGTTCTTTCTTCTTGTTATACAGTTCTTTCAGTTCCGATTCTTTCACTACGATTGTAGAATCTACTACTGAAGAGTAAGGAATGCCTGCCAGCAACACATTGTATTGATTCACTCTTGCGTCGAAAGCGTCCTGAGCCTCTACCGGGTTAGAAAGAAGAGCTTTAGCGACCAAAGCCTGATATTTTTCAGCCAAACGACTTTGAATCAAAGTTTTCTGAATAAACGACCAGTATTTATACATATTATTGTATTGTTCGGCATACTGTGCCGGCATCTGTGATTCGTTCATCTTAGCATATTCAACAAGGAACTTGTTCAACATATCCTTATCGAAGTTGCCTGTTTGCGGATTTTGGAAAGGAGTCTGTCTCAGCAGAGGATGTACACCAGCTTTCAGAATATCCTGAATTTCAGCAGTGGAAACAGTGAGTCCCAAAGCTTTTGCTTCCTTTTCGATCAGTTTATTGTTTACGTATGAACGCCATACTTCATCACGCACCTGGTTGGTTTGTTCGTCGTTCAAGGCGTTCACTCCACGCATGAGTTTCACCACTTCGGTATATTCCTCCACCAAATTCTGATACTCCTGAGCGGAAAGAGCGTCTCCGTTCACCTCACCTACGTCATGCGCCTGATGCGGCTGCATCACTTTCCATGCGTCACCCGCAATGAAAGCAAACAGCGCCAAGCCGATAACAATCACCAATAGAGGTCCTTTCGACCTAATGTTTTGTAACGTTGCCATTTTGATTAATACGATTTATGTTTATTATTATTTCTTTCTTTTGTCGTTTTAGCGCACGAAGATACAAAAAATGCTAATATGCTTCTATTTATTAGCTAAAAATTTCTTGATTATCGTCATTATTCCAAGACTTTTAAACGAACAAGTTCGATTTTCGTCGCCGTCACCTTGATTATCTTGAATTGATAACGTCCGATCTGAATCACTTCATGTAATTTCGGGAAGCTCTGATATTGGCTCAGGATCAACCCTCCTACCGTCAGATAATCATCCGATTCGGGCAGGTCGAGTCCGAACGTCTCATTCACCTTCTCTATTTCCAAACGGGCGGCCAGCACATACTCATGTTCGTCTATCTGCTTGCAGATATAGGAGGTATTATCGTGCTCGTCCTCTATATCACCGAAAATCTCTTCCACCAGGTCTTCCAACGACACAATGCCGGACGTGCCGCCAAATTCGTCTACCACTACGGCAATCGTCTTCTTCTGCTGCATAAACAGCTTCATCAGCTTATGAGCCGACATCGTTTCAGGCACAATCGGCACTTGCTTCACATTGTCGTGCCAGTCTTTCGGGGCGCGAAACATTTCCGAAGAATGGATATAACCGACTACATTGTCGATATTCCCGTCGTATACGATTATCTTGGAGATACCGGACTCTATGAAACGGTTTTTCAGTTCGTCCAACGAGGTTGTCAAATCGACAGCTACCACCTCCGTACGCGGAACAATGCAGTCGCGTATTTTTATATTCGAGAAATCAAGCGCGTTCTGAAATATTTTCACCTCCGTGTCCAGCTCTTCTTCATTCTCGGCATTGTCGATACTACTCTGTACAAAGTAATCCAGATCGACTTTTCCGAATGCGATATCAGACGCTTCCTTATTCACCTTCATACCAAAAATGCGAAGGAACAAACAAGACAGTCCGGAGGACAATTTGGAGACGGGATACAAAATAATGTAACAGACAATAAGCGGAACGGCAAAAACATTCAGTACCAGATTAGGATTGATCTTGAACAATGTTTTCGGCAAAAACTCTCCGGTTACCAGGATGATTAAGGTAGAGATAACGGTCTGCGCCAGTACCATAAGGAAGTGATTTTCTATGAATCCCGACAATAAATTGTCTCCGATAATCTGTGCCATCAGAATACCGTAGATAACCAAGGCTATATTATTGCCCACCAGCATAGTGGAGATAAACTCATTCGGATTCTTGAAAAAGACAGACAGGATGCGGGAAGTGACTCCCCCTTTGCGTTCCATTTCAAAGCGCAGTTTGTCTACCGAGACAAAAGCTATCTCCATCCCCGAAAAGAAGGCGGAGAAAACCATAGTGATAATTAGAGAGATATAAATATTCATAGCTTATTTCACAGAATCTTTTTTCACGGAATCCGGCAAGGCTTTCAGTTCCGGCTGCGTAGTGCCCGCTTCATCATCCACATAGAAAATACCCTCTATATTGTGAATGGTGTAAACTGTCATTTGCTGGTTGGAGTCGAAGCCATGTCCGGTGATAGTACGGTCCGGCTGCTGAATACGTATAAACTTGTCGGAATACACCTTCTGAGTAGCTTCGTTCCAATATAACAATTCCGTATTGAAACGTTCGCCTTTCCGGTTCTGTATATCTACGTTCCCTATCAGCTTCCAAAGCCTTTCTTTGTCATAGTAGTAGGCAGTATCCGCTTTGATACTGGCTTCTATATGAAAGATAGAGTCAAACTGCTCCAGATATACCCCTTTTTCAAATGCCCAATAAGAAGGTTTCTTTCGGTCGAACACCTGCCACTCTTCCGTATTCACTCTATAACGTGTCACTCCGGAATCGGATATAAGGGTAGTGACCCCTAGCGTACTCATCATCGGAAGAGAATCCCGTTCAGTGATAGCTTCACCTATCGCTTTCGACTTGCCGCCACAGGAAGGAAATAAAAGAAGCATAACAATTGTCCCCAGGACAATTGTTATGCTCATGCTTTTATGCAATAAACGTTTTCTTCGTTTTCGCAACATACATTTATCTAATCGTTGTAGTCTCTCCGATCCAACCGCCGATAGTAATGCGGTCACCGGCTTTATAACCCAACATGAAAAGGTCTTTAGCCTGCGGAGTATGAGCAGAATATCTGCCAATCAACTTGTTCGCTTCTTCAGCCACACTAGGATCTACCGCCTTTGCACGTTGTAGTTTGTCAATCACTGCAAAATAGGTACACTTGTTCAGAGCGGATTCATCGCTCCAGTTAGGACTCATCGCATAAAGGTTAGCGATCAGAATGTAAGGAGCACCATAATTTTCGTTGAAGCTGATGGCCTTCTGGCAATAAGATCTAGCCTGAGACAGTTTCTTGGCGGAAGCCAATACCGCTGCTGCCGCATACGCCTTTTCCGCTTTCTTCAAATTGTCAGTCTCCAAGTTCACCGCTTCGTCAAAGAACTTCACAGCACTGTCGATATCACCTTTCTTGAATGCCTGATATGCACATCCTGTGGCAGCTTCGGCAGTAGGTTCCATTTTATAAGCATAGAATGATGCCTGCAGATATGCTTCACTTTCAGTACATTTCATCATTTTCATAATATCGATTACTTTCTTCAAGTATGCCAGATCCGTTTGGTTAGCTTCCACCTTCGGTCCGTAAATGCCTTGCAATGATTCACAATCGGCAGTTCCGCTATTAACGAACAAAGCGACCAAGTTATCTTTGATACCCATATAGGCTTTCTTCTTTGATTCCTTAGTTTCGGCAGCAATAGCCGCATCTGCATACTCGGAAGCAGCCAGATAATCCTGAATGAATTGTTCCTTATGAGTAGGATCCGCTTTCAGCTTATCCAATGACATCTGCAAGAAATAGAACAAAGTAGCGGCAGCCGACTCGCCTTTCACAGCGTTAACAGATTGGCTCAACCACTGATAAGCCTGATTTACGTCCAACTTCGGAGCAAAAGCGATATAATCTACAGCCTTGATACCCAATGCTTCTTCAGGAGAAGAGACCTTTGTTCCCTTAGCCAAGAAGTCAGGCGTATATTTGATACGCAAATCGTGCGTATTCATCAGTTCATTAAAGTATTTCTGATAATCCGGATTGTTTCTGTCCTTGATTTGTCCCATCAAGCCTTTCAGAATTTTATATCCGTCCGTAAAAGTATAGAAACGAAGCGTCGGGCAATTTTCCAACACAGCTTTCCATGGAGTATACGCATCTTTAAAGTTACCTGCACGCACAGCTTCATGCGAGATACTACTGTTTGAATTACAGTTCGCATCCTGTGCTACCACAGTAGTCGCCCCTGCTGAAAGGAACAACATAGCCACAAGCGTTTTAATCTTCATTGTATTTAAATTTTAGTTGTTATTATAAAGTCGTCTATTCTCTCTCACTTTGTTGCAACTAATTATTCTACCCGGCGCTTGAAGAACCAACGTTCGTTGAACGTCAATCCAATGCTCACACGGAAGATGTTTTCATTCACCATATTCGTTTCCAATCCTTTGACGCGGACAAACTGCCCACTTATACTGAGAATGGAACGCGAACGAGGAACAGGCAAACCGAAACCGGCAGTCACGCCATATTCGCGGGAAGCCTTTTCACCGTTGACCTTATAATACGGAGTCGTATAATAAGCTCCCAAACGATATTTGATATGGGCAAGGTAAGAACGTCCTATCAAATTAGGAATGTACTCCGCACCCATTGATATTTTATGACGGTCACAGTAAGTATATGTTTCATGCATATCATTGTCCACATCATCACCCTTATAGTTTACATCAGCCCATTTCTGAAGACTATAATCAACACCTACCGTCAACTGCCTATTATAATTGTAAGTAACTCCCACACCAAAAGAATTAGGCAATCCCAATGTTGCATCCAACTCATTGCTAACCGTTGTACTAGCCTGTGTGGTTACCGTTACATCGTTATTCAAATTATGCTTTGGCGAATAAACCGCACCGATTGTCACCGAATGTTTTTTGCCAAAGTCCTGCGTATACTGTGCGCCAAAATCCAACTTATAATCAGAAACAGACACAGCATTCTGTCTCACAAATGAATAAGAAGAAGATGTATTCGGATAAAGCATTGTCAATGAACGAGTGATATCTCCCCAAAAATAAGAGACATTGACTCCCAAAGACAAATTCTTTAAAACCTTCACTCCTACTCCCGCATACAACTGGTGCAACCCGCCATCTCCGGCAAGTGTTTTCGTATAATCCGGCGTTGCATTATTGGCACCATCCGTTTCCGCAGTACCGCTATGACTTTCCGACACATTATATCCTACACTTGAGAAAGGCAATAGCCCCACACTCATTGCTATTCTGGGATGCAAGCGGAATTGCATTGCCAGATAGTCAAAACTAGAGTTCTTAGCGTTCAGCTTCACACCGCCGTTATTGACATTCATATTTTGCAGACTGACGCCTCCTTCGAAAATGAAAGTCAGAGAGTCAATGGCTGTATACGAAGCAGGATTCAATGGATTGATCTGCGCTCCATCACGGAGTCCAAAAGCAATTCCTCCCATCGCCTTGCTATTTCCGAAACCTTGATCGGACAAATCGCCATAGCCATATCGTGTATAAGGAGAGTTTGTATTATTTTGAGCAATTGCCATTCCGGTAACCATCGTGAGCAAAAGCGCACATAGTGTGTGTTTAAATCCTACCATTATTATAGTTTAAAATTCTATTTAATCCTTTCAACACTAAAAATCTATCTGCAAAGATGATACTTTTTACGCTGCTATCAAAAGAAAATTCATCTCCACCCGTTAAAAAAACCAAAAGTTCAGGATATTTATGCTTCATAGACTCAATATAACCTGAAATTTCGTATTCCATCCCTTTTAAGACTCCGGCACGTATAGCCGTTTCAGTATCCCGTCCCATCGGGAGTTTGCGCCCGTTGGTATCCACCAGAGGCAAACGTCCGGTGAACTGCCAGAGCGCTTTGAAACGCATTTGCATACCGGGAGAAATATTACCGCCATGATACTGACCTTTCGAGTCAATGAACTCATAAGTAATGCAAGTCCCTGCGTCAATGACTAATATATTTCTATGCGGGAACTGTTCATTCGCACCTACCACAGCAGCCATACGGTCGTATCCCAATGTTTCAGGAGTCTCGTACAAGTTGACCACCGGCAGAGGTGTCTCATGATTCAACCAGAGTAAAGGAAACGGCAAAGCAGCCAGATCCGCCAATACCCGTTCGTTCAAATCAATGACAGTAGCCACAATCCCCTGATTCACCGGATATTTGGCGCAAAGCGCTTTCAAACAATCCAACGACTGATTGGATTCTGTGAGCACTTCCACCATCTCCCCGTCATTGAAGAGAGCGACTTTCGCCATCGTATTTCCTATGTCGATAATTAAATTCAATGCGTTTTTTATCTTTAGCGGGCGCAAAGGTATAGTAAAAAAAGAAAAGATGAAGCATACGAAAAGAATTATCTTATCAAAAACGTTGCAAACCATTGAAATATAAGTGATTTCACCATGCTTGTATACTTGAAAGCTTTATAGATTTTCATACATTTGATAAGTTCCGATTAGCTATAATGAAAATAAAATTAGCTATAATGAAATCCGGATTAGCTATAATGAAAATAAAATCGGCTATAAAGAGATGGCTACTGTGAAGCACAGGGTATCTTGAGGGTAAAAGCCTATGATTTTCTTTATATAATTATGATTCTTTTTATTAATAATGTACACGGACGCAGGCGCGAGAGAATACTCTTTTATTAGAAAAAAAGCGTGTTATTGAGGGTGAGCCCCTCACCCTCAATAACACGCTTTTTTTCTAATAAATATAATAATATAGAGAAAACAATAAGTAGTATACATCGATTCTTCGTATATTCGCCGCCGAATAAAAAAAAATTTCCCCAAAAGAAACGTCCGATGAAACGATTTAATGATTTTTTCCGCTGTATGTCGCCGCTTGTGCTATTCATGTTGTTCTTTTCCACCACCGGTACGTCCGCAATGGAAAGCAACGGCCCGGCCGCAGACGGTCATGACTCCATCCGTATCAGCCTGCTGACCTGTGCTCCCGGCGAGGAAATTTATTCTCTGTTCGGACATACAGCCATCCGTTACGAAAATCCTTCACAAGGGATTGATGTAGTTTTCAACTACGGTCTGTTCAGCTTCAACACCCCCAACTTCATACTTCGCTTCTCTCTCGGAGAGACAGATTATCAACTGGGCGCAACCGATTATGCCCATTTTGCGGCAGAATACGCATTCTTCGGACGTAGCGTATGGCAACAGACTCTGAACCTGACCGAAAGAGAAAAGGCCGAATTAATCCGTCTGCTACAAGAGAATTATCGTCCCGAGAACCGGGTGTACCGTTATAATTTCTTTTACGACAATTGCGCCACCCGTCCCCGCGACAAGATAGAAGAAAGCATTGCCGGAAAAGTGATTTATCCCGCAAAACCGCAGGACGGCTCACGGTCTTTCCGCGACATCGTGCATCAATATTGCAAAGGTCATCCGTGGGCACGCTTCGGCATTGACTTATGTATCGGAAGCGAAGCAGACCGTCCTATCACACAGCGGCAGATGATGTTTGCCCCATTTTATCTGATGGATGCTTTTGCCGGAGCGCAAATTGAGAATGACTCCATTCAGCGACCGCTTACGGAAGCCGCCCGACTGATTGTAGACGCCACTCCCGAGACGGATGAAAGCGGCTGGATATTCACTCCGCTACAATGCGCCCTGCTTTTATTTATATTGACAGTCGGCGCTACCATCTACGGTATCCGTCGAAGAACCGGACTATGGGGAGTAGACTTCTTCCTTTTCAGCGCGGCAGGTATCGTAGGTTGTGTTCTTGCCTTTCTGGCTCTCTTTTCCGAACACCCGGCCGTCAGTTCCAATTTCTTATTGCTCGTGTTTCATCCCGGACAACTTCTTTTCCTTCCCTACATCATTTATTGTGACCGAAAAGGAAAGAAATGTTGGTATTTGAGCTTGAATTTGATCGTTTTAACACTTTTTATAGTGCTTTTTCCGCTAATTCCACAAAGATTTGACTTAGCTGTTGTACCTTTGGCACTCAGTTTGCTGGTACGTTCAGCGAGCAACTTAATTGTGACATCTAAAAAGAAATAATGAAAGGATTACTGACTTCCCTTATCACCGTACTTACCTTCACCGGGCTACAAGCTCAGTCGTTGCCTGCCGCACCCAAGCTCGTGGTGGGACTGACGATTGACCAACTGCGTACGGACTACCTGGAAGCATTCTCATCACTTTACGGGGAGAAAGGTTTCAAACGCCTTTGGAAAGAGGGAAGAGTGTTCTATAATGCCGAATATACTTTCAGCGGTGTGGACCGCTCGTCTGCCATAGCCGCCATTTACAGCGGAACGACTCCCTCCATGAACGGAATCATCTCCAAGCGATGGATGGACGCGGCTACCCTACGTCCTGTCAACAGCACAGACGACACGGCTTTCATGGGGTACTATACCGACCAGACGTGTTCTCCTTCCAAATTATTGACTTCCACCATTGCCGATGAGCTCAAAATAGCGACTCAAGGCAAGGGGCTTGTATATGCCATCGCTCCCAAATGTGACGCGGCGATTCTTGCCGCCGGACATGCCGGGAACGGTGCTTTCTGGCTCAATCCCAACACGGGAAAATGGAGCGGAACAACTTATTACGGAGAATTTCCTTGGTGGGCAAGTCAGTACAACGACCGCCAAGCCGTCGATTTCCGTATTGCGAATATCGTATGGGAACCGGTATTTCCTCGCGGGATGTACACATTCCTGCCAGACTGGCGGGATATGGTTTTCAAATATAAATTTGATGACGACCGCAACAACAAGTACCGCCGTTTCATCACCAGCCCTTTCGTGAACGATGAAGTGAATGCGCTTGCCGAAGAAGCATTGAGCAAGAGTTCAATCGGCATGGACGACATTACTGACTTATTGGCACTGACTTATTATGCCGGCAACTACGCACATAAATCCGTACAGGAATGTGCAATGGAAATGCAGGATACCTACGTGCGCATTGACCGTAGCATTGCCAACCTGCTCGAACTGCTCGACAGGAAAGTGGGCTTGCAGAACGTGCTCATCTTCGTCACTTCCACCGGATATACAGACAGCGAATCGTCTGATTCGGGATTATACAAAATTCCCGGAGGAGAGTTCTACCTCAACCGTTGCGCCGCTTTGCTGAATATGTATCTGATGGCTACGTACGGGGAAGGAAAATATGTGGAAACTTATCACAACCAACAGATTTATCTGAATCATAAGTTGCTGGAACAAAAGCAACTCAATCTGACGGAAGTACAAGAGAAGTCCGCCGAATTCCTGATGCAATTCAGTGGAGTGAATGAGGCATATTCCGCCAACAGGCTTCTGTTGGGTTCGTGGACTCCGGAAATCCACAAAATACGTAACGGATATCATCGTAAACGCTCGGGGGATCTGGTAATCGATGTTCTTCCCGGATGGTCAATCGTTGACGAGAACAGCCACGAGAACAAGGTGGTACGCCATTCGTTCATCCCCTCACCGCTGATTTTCATCGGTCACTCGGTGAAACCGGCTATCATACAGACTCCTGTAACCATTGAACATATTGCGCCTACACTGGCTCATTTCATGCGTATCCGGGCTCCCAACGCCTGCAGCTCCGCCCCTATTACCGACTTGCGGTAAAAGTTTACTCATAAAAACAGGGTGCAAAACATAAATAAATCAGCATTTTAATGTAACTTTGCAGGGATTATCCACCACGGATTCCACAGATTCACACAGATTGAAAAGAAAAATCTGTGTCCTGTATAAAAGATCCGTGAGAATCTGTGAAATCCGTGGTGCAAAAAAGATAAATAATAAACTAAATAATAGAACATGGGATTTAATGAATTTTTAAGCTCGATTTTCGGAAACAAATCCACACGAGACATGAAAGAAATCAAGCCCTGGGTGGAGAAGATTAAAGCCGCCTACCCGGAGGTTGAGAAACTGGATAACGACGCACTCCGCGCAAAAACGGAAGAACTCAAAAAATATATCCGCGAATCAGCAACCGCCGAACGTGCGAAAGTGGAAGAACTGAAAGCGAGTATCGAAAGCCTTGAACTGGAAGACCGCGAAGAAGTATTTGCGCAAATAGACAAGATAGAAAAAGAAATTCTGGAGAAATATGAAAAAGCATTGGACGAAGTACTGCCCGTTGCTTTCTCCATCGTTAAGGCAACTGCCAAACGTTTTGCCGAAAATGAAGAAATTGTAGTGACTGCCACGGAATTCGACCGCCAGCTCGCTGCAACAAAGGATTTTGTACGCATCGAGGGAGACAAAGCCATTTATCAGAATCACTGGATGGCCGGTGGTAACGACACGGTGTGGAACATGGTTCACTACGACGTACAGTTGTTTGGTGGTGTCGTTCTCCATAAAGGCAAGATTGCGGAAATGGCAACCGGTGAAGGTAAGACGTTGGTAGCTACCCTCCCGGTATTCCTGAACGCATTGACCGGAAACGGTGTTCATGTGGTAACCGTGAACGACTATCTGGCAAAACGTGACTCCGAATGGATGGGTCCTCTCTATATGTTCCACGGCCTGAGTGTGGATTGCATCGACCGCCATCAACCGAACTCCGACGCACGCCGTCAGGCATATCTGGCCGACATCACTTTCGGAACGAACAACGAATTCGGTTTCGACTACCTGCGTGACAATATGGCTATCAGTCCGAAAGACCTTGTACAACGTCAGCACAACTACGCGATTGTCGATGAGGTAGACTCCGTATTGATTGACGACGCACGTACTCCGTTGATTATTTCCGGCCCTGTGCCGAAAGGCGATGACCAATTATTCGAACAACTCCGTCCGTTGGTTGAACGTCTGGTAGAAGCGCAGAAGATATTGGCTACCAAATATTTGTCTGAAGCCAAGAAGCTGATCGCAACCGGTGACAAGAAAGATATGGAAGAGGGATTCCTCGCTTTGTATCGCAGTCATAAGGCATTGCCTAAAAATAAAGCGTTGATAAAGTTCTTGAGTGAGCAAGGCATCAAGGCCGGTATGCTCAAGACAGAGGAAATCTATATGGAGCAGAACAACAAGCGTATGCATGAGGTGACTGATCCGTTGTATTTCGTCATCGACGAGAAGCTGAACAGCGTAGATTTGACAGACAAAGGTGTAGACCTGATTACCGGCAACTCAGAAGACCCGACCTTGTTCGTACTCCCCGATATCGCCGGACAACTCTCGGAACTGGAGAATGTGCCGGACCTGACTAACGAGGAAAAACTCCAGAAGAAGGACGAACTGCTGACTAACTACGCCGTTAAATCGGAACGCGTACATACAATCAACCAATTATTGAAGGCGTACACCATGTTCGAGAAAGATGACGAGTATGTGGTTATCGACGGACAAGTGAAGATTGTAGACGAACAGACCGGACGTATCATGGAAGGCCGCCGCTATTCTGACGGACTGCATCAGGCTATCGAAGCAAAGGAACGCGTGAAAGTGGAAGCTGCTACGCAGACTTTCGCCACGATTACTTTGCAGAACTACTTCCGTATGTATCACAAGCTGTCCGGTATGACCGGTACTGCCGAGACGGAAGCAGGCGAACTTTGGGACATTTATAAATTGGATGTTGTGGTAATCCCGACCAACCGTCCGATTGCCCGCAAAGACATGAACGACCGCGTTTACAAGACTAAGCGTGAAAAATATAAAGCCGTGATCGAGGAAATCGAACAATTGGTTCAGGCAGGACGTCCGGTGTTGGTAGGTACCACTTCGGTAGAAATCTCCGAAATGCTGAGTAAAATGCTGACCATGCGTAAGATTGAACATAATGTATTGAATGCGAAGTTGCACCAGAAAGAAGCCGAAATCGTAGCGAAAGCCGGTTTGAGTTGCGCGGTAACGATTGCAACCAACATGGCAGGTCGTGGTACGGATATCAAACTAAGTCCGGAGGTAAAGGCTGCAGGCGGTTTGGCGATTATCGGTACGGAACGTCATGAGTCCCGCCGTGTAGACCGCCAGTTGCGTGGTCGTGCAGGACGTCAGGGTGACCCGGGTTCTTCTGTATTCTTCGTATCACTGGAAGATGACTTGATGCGTCTGTTCTCTTCCGACCGTATCGCAAGCGTAATGGATAGACTCGGTTTCCAGGAAGGCGAAATGATTGAGCATAAAATGATTTCCAATTCTATCGAACGCGCCCAGAAGAAGGTAGAAGAAAACAACTTCGGTATCCGTAAGCGTCTGTTGGAATACGACGACGTTATGAACAAGCAACGTACGGTTGTCTACACGAAACGCCGCCATGCGCTGATGGGTGAACGTATCGGTATGGATATCGTAAATATGATTTGGGACCGTTGCGCGAATGCCATCGAAAATAATGACTACGAGGGTTGTCAGATGGAACTGCTCCAAACGTTGGCTATGGAAACTCCGTTCACGGAGGAAGAGTTCCGCAACGAGAAGAAAGAGAAGTTGGCCGACAAGACTTTCAACATTGCGATGGAGAATTTCAAACGCAAGACCGAACGTCTGGCTCAAATCGCTAATCCGGTTATCAAACAAGTATATGAGAATCAAGGACATATGTATGAAAACATCCTGATTCCTATTACGGACGGCAAACGTATGTACAACATCTCTTGCAACCTGAAAGCGGCTTACGAATCGGAATCGAAAGAGGTGGTGAAATCATTCGAGAAATCAATCCTGCTCCACGTGATCGATGAAGCATGGAAAGAGAATTTGCGTGAACTGGACGAACTGAAACATTCGGTACAGAACGCCAGCTACGAACAAAAAGACCCGTTATTGATTTACAAGCTGGAATCCGTAACGCTGTTTGACGCAATGGTGAACAAAATCAACAACCAGACTGTGTCTATCCTGATGCGTGGACAAATTCCTGTACAGGAAGCTCCGGACGAACCGTCCGCACGCCGGGTAGAAGTACGTCAGGCTGCTCCGGAACAACGTCAGGACATGAGCAAGTATCGTGAGAACAAACAGGATTTGAACGACCCGAACCAGCAGGCTGCCGCCAATCAGGATACCCGCGAACAGCAGAAACGCGAACCGATTCGCGCTGAAAAAACGGTAGGACGCAACGATCCTTGTCCATGCGGAAGCGGTAAGAAGTACAAGAACTGCCACGGAAGAAATCTTTGATCAATGAGGTAAGGAGCAGACGACAGGATTTGTACCCGTCGCTCCCTATCTTCCGATTATAAAAGAAAGCCTTAAACGGTTAAAAACTGTTTGAGGCTTTCTTTTGTTCTTTCAAAATAGTACTTTTGTTCAAACTACTAAATGTATTAAATTGTATTGACTATGGCAAAATCTTATTCATTGGCATTCGTTTCTCTGTTTCTATTACTATTCGGCAGCTGTCAAAGTATAGAACAGATTTCCATTGATTATCTGCAACCTGCCGATTTGAGTTTTCCTCCTCAACTTCGTAAAGTGGCCATCGTAAATAATACAAGTAATGCACCGGACGATAAGCTGACTCCCCAAACTAAAAAGTCGAAAGACAATAGAGTTGAAATAAGCCGTGCCATAGCTTATGCCAATGGCGATCCTAAGGTTGCGGCAGAAGCGATGGCGGAAGAGATAGCGCATCAGAACTACTTTGACGAAGTGGTGATTTGCGACTCTGCCTTGCGGGCAAACGATAAAATCTCCCGTGAAAGTACACTTTCTCAAGAGGAAGTCCGCCAACTAGCTTCCGATCTGGGAGTAGATCTGATTATTGCTTTGGAAAATCTGCAATTCAAAATAACGAAAACAGTACGTTACTTGGAGGAATTCGGGTGTTATCAAGGTGCGATAGATGCGAAAGTCTATCCAACGGTATCCGTATACCTGCCCGAACGGAGTAAACCGATGGCTACTATCCGTCTCAATGACAGCATTTTCTGGGAGGATTTCGGAATTTCACCTACAGAAGCCGCCGCACAAATCATCCCCACAAAAGATATGCTGAAAGAGGCTGCTGAGTTCGCAGGAACCGTGCCCGTAAAATATATTGTTCCTATCTGGAAGAACGGGAAGCGTTATCTGTATACCGGTGGCTCCGTCCCCATGCGCGATGCGGCCATTTATGTACGCGAAAATTCGTGGGACGAAGCATACGAACTTTGGAATCAAGCCTACCAATCGACTAAAAACGAAAAGAAAAAGATGCGTGCAGCTCTTAATATAGCTGTTTATTACGAGATGAAAGATAGTCTGGCAAAAGCGGAAGAATGGGCTACTACCGCTCAACAACACGCCCGGAAAACAGAATTGAAAAAGAATGCCGGCAACAATAAAATCAATACCGATGAAGCACCGAATTACTTCTATATCAGCCTCTATTTAACCGAATTGAAGGAGAGAAACGCCCAATTATCCAAGCTTAAGCTACAAATGAGCCGATTTAATGATGATTTTTAAGGAAATCGTGTATCAAATCTTATTTTTTTTATACCTTTGAGCTAACAAAAAGAAGGAACCCATGAAATTGAGCGAACAATCACTATCTATTATCGAATCGGCTATCCAAAAGGCAGTCGCTAAATACACCTGTAACTGTGAACAAACAGCAGTAACCGATATCCACCTCCAACCAGACCAGACTTCGGGGCAACTTAATGTTTACAACGATGATGATGAAGAATTAGCCAACGTCATGATAGAAGAATGGGCTACATACGACAGCGATGATTTTTTGGAGAATGTAGAACCTTCTTTGCGCAGTATCCTGTGCAGAATGAAGGAGGCGGGGGACTTCGAGAAGATTACCATCCTGAAGCCTTACTCATTCGTTCTGGTAGATGAAGAAAAAGAAACCGTAGCCGAATTATTATTAATAGACGACGATACCATACTGGTAAACGATGAACTTCTGAAAGGATTGGATAAGGAATTGGACGATTTCTTAAAAGAGTTGTTAGAAAAATAAACTCCTTCACTAATTACAATTCTTTCTATCAAGCTGATTCGTTCCAGCTTAGATTGGAACGAAATATTCAATATTAAAAGTTAATTAAGAAGAAACAGCACTTATTGAATTAACAACAGAAGGCATCCCAAATCTAATTGAGATGCCTTACATATACAAAAAGTATCAGAAAGTTATACCTTCTTCAAAGCCTCAATACTTTCTTTCAAAGATTTGATAATACTTTCCGCATCTGCCTGTTTCTTACGTTCCAATTCAAGAACAGCTGCCGGAGCATTATTAACGAATTTCTCGTTACTAAGTTTTTTCAGCACTCCTTGCAAGAACCCTTCTTTGTGTTTGAGTTCCGCTTCCATACGGGCGATCTCCGCTTCCACATCAATCATATTCCCCAATGGCACGGCGAATTCAGTTGTTCCGATCATGAAGGAAGCTGCACCCTCCGACTTGCTCTCCACTACTGTAAGAGAAGAAAGATTACACATCTTAATGATAACCGGATTCATCTTCTCTACCGGATGACTGCCTACAACCTGCAATTCAAGTTGTTCTTTCATGGCAATATTCTTCTGCAAACGGATACTGCGAACATTACTGATAATTTCCTTAGCAACCTCAAACTCTTGCAGGAATTTCTCATTCACTTCATTCGGCTCGAACATTTGAGTTACCATCAAGCTGGCACCCGGTTTACGTTCACGCAGTTGCTGCCACAGTTCTTCTGTGATAAACGGCATGAAAGGATGAAGCATTTCAAGCAGACGTTCGAAAGAGCTAAGAACCATATCATAAATAAAACCATTTACAGGTTGCCCGTAAGCCGGTTTCACTATTTCCAGCAACCAAGAAGAAAATTCATCCCAGAACAGCTTATAAACCAACATCAAAGCTTCACTCAAACGATATTTAGAGAAAAGATCGGCTACTTCAACTGCCGCCGCATCCAGTCTTTGATCAAACCATTGAACAGCCAAATGTGCATCAGCGGGAATGGGAACGGAACCCATACCGTTTGTCCATCCTTTAATCAGACGGAAAGCATTCCAAATCTTGTTGCAGAAGTTACGTCCCTGTTCGCAAAGCGCATCATCGAAAAGGATATCATTGCCGGCGGGAGCAGACAACATCATTCCCATACGTACACCGTCAGCACCATATTTGTCAATCAGTTCGAGCGGATCGGGAGAGTTACCGAGTGACTTGGACATCTTACGCCCTAGCTTATCACGAACGATACCCGTGAAGTAAACGTTCTTAAACGGCATTTTTCCTTCATATTCATAACCTGCCATAATCATGCGGGCTACCCAGAAGAAAATAATATCCGGACCTGTCACCAGGTCACTTGTCGGATAATAGTACTTGATTTCTTCGTTACCCGGATTGTTGATACCATCAAACAAAGAAATAGGCCACAACCATGAAGAGAACCAAGTATCCAGACAGTCTTCGTCCTGGCGAAGATCGTCTATCGTCAAAGCGGCATTGCCTGTCTTTTCTTTTGCCTTCGCCAATGCCTCTTCCGGAGTAGCGGCCACTACATAACCACCCTCCGGCAGGAAATAAGCGGGAATACGATGTCCCCACCACAACTGACGACTGATACACCAGTCTTTGATGTTTTCCATCCAATGGCGATAAGTATTCTTATATTTTGCAGGATAGAATTTCAATTCATCATTCATCACAGGAGGCAAGGCCATATCTGCAAAATGCTGCATCTTGAGGAACCATTGCATAGATAGTTTCGGTTCGATCACTACGTTGGTACGTTCCGAGTAACCTACCTTATTTGTATAGGCTTCTGTCTTCTCCAGCAGACCGGAAGCTTCGAGATCTTTCTCAATCTGTTTGCGGACATCAAAACGATCCATACCGATATACATACCGGCGGCTTCACTCAACGTACCGTTATCATTGAAGATATCAATGCTGGGAAGATTGTATTTTTCACCCAGCATATAGTCGTTTACATCATGAGCGGGAGTTACTTTCAAACAACCTGTACCGAACTCGATATCCACATACTCATCTTCAATCACAGGAATAGTACGGTTCACTAACGGAACAATTACTTTCTTCCCTTTCAGCCATGCATTTTTCGGGTCGTTAGGATTGATACACATTGCCGTATCACCCATGATCGTTTCCGGACGGGTAGTTGCCACTACCGCATAACGGCCTTCCGGATCACCTTCTACTTTATAACGGAGATAATACAGTTTCCCATGTTCTTCTTTGTAGATTACTTCTTCGTCCGAAAGAGCGGTCAGCGCTTTCGGGTCCCAATTCACCATACGGACTCCGCGATAGATCAAGCCTTTATCGAACAAATCTACGAATACCTTGATAACACTTTCACTACGTTTTTCGTCCATAGTAAAGGCAGTACGATCCCAGTCGCAGGATGCACCGAGCTTGCGAAGCTGTTTCAGGATAATACCTCCATGTTCGTCCGTCCAGTCCCAAGCGTGCTTCAGGAACTCGTCACGAGTCAAATCGGTTTTCTTGATACCTTGTGCGGCTAGTTTGTTCACCACCTTCGCCTCTGTCGCAATAGAAGCATGATCGGTGCCCGGAACCCAGCACGCATTCTTGCCTTCCATACGGGCACGACGAACCAAAATATCCTGAATGGTATTATTAAGCATATGTCCCATGTGCAGCACACCAGTGACATTAGGAGGAGGAATGACGATGGTGTAAGGTTCACGGCCATCGGGTTTAGAACTGAATAAATGATTGTCCAGCCAATACTGGTACCACTTTCCCTCCACATCAGCGGGATTGTACTTACTTGCTAATTCCATATTGCTTTATGTATATAATAAATTTATTTATTGCGAAAGTTTGCGAAATACGGGTGCAAAATTAATAAATAAGTAGAATATAGGCGCAAGAATCAGTACTTTTGTTCTTTGAAAATAGCCGAGACGTATGAAAAAAAGAAAGCGGACGATTCAATATATCATTTTAGGCAGTTTGCTGTTGTTGGTATGGCTCACTCAGATGTTGCCGTTTATGGGAGAAATATATGCACGCACGATTTACCCTGTCATATCTTACTGCCTGTCATTTTTCTCCCGATGGATTCCGTTCGCGCTCGGAGATTTATTTATCTTTCTCAGTATCATAGGGGTTATAGCCTATCCTTTCTACGCTCGTCTTCATAAAAAGTTACGTTGGAAGAAGATCCTTCTGAATGACGGTGAATATCTTCTGTGGATTTATGTCTGGTTTTATCTCTCTTGGGGGCTTAACTATTCTCAGAAGAATTTCTATCAACGGACGGAAATTCCTTATACTGAATACAATAAAGAGAATCTCCAAACGTTTGTCAATGAATATATCGACTTATTGAACCATTCATATACCCCCGTAACCAGTATCAATGAGAAGCTGGTACGTGAAGAAAGCATACGGTTATATCATCAACTGAGTGACAGTCTGGGCGTACACCGTCCTCCACATAATTATCTCAAAGCGAAAACAATGCTGTTCACTCCGTTTATCTCAATGGTAGGGGTAACGGGTAGCATGGGACCTTTCTTTTGTGAGTTTACGCTGAATGGAGATTTACTTCCTGTCAATTATCCTGCCACTTATGCGCATGAACTTGCCCATTTATTGGGTATCACCAGCGAAGCAGAAGCTAATTTTTATGCCTATCAGATATGCACCCGTTCCCAAGCGATGGGTATTCGTTTTTCCGGTTATTTCTCTGTGCTCGGTCATGTATTGGGAAATGCATACAGGTTATTGCCGGAAGAAGAATACACTCAACTGCTTGAACGTATCCGACCTGAAATAATTGAATTGGCAAAAGAGAATCAAGCGTATTGGGCGGCCAAATATAGTCCGGTAGTCGGTGCTGTTCAGGATTGGATATACGACCTCTATCTGAAAGGTAACAAGATAGAAAGTGGTAGGAAAAATTATTCGGAGGTGGTAGGACTACTGATTTCGTATAGAGAGTGGAAAAAGAAATAAAATAAATTGCACTACGGAAGTGCATAAAATAGTAACTTTGTGCACTTTTATGGTGCAATATTTATGAAATCAAAAAAAGATATGATTATGTCACATACCAGACAAGAACAGATGGAAGCCTTCGGACGCTTCCTGGACAT